>Ga0209083_1000936_pt1 | contig 37015 bp, 35 predicted proteins | sample AM7aDNAmetaG_FD_184132 | JGI IMG/M metagenome (GOLD analysis project Ga0209083, IMG submission 184132) | Freshwater microbial communities from Finland to study Microbial Dark Matter (Phase II) - AM7a DNA metaG (SPAdes) (version 3) | ecosystem: Environmental > Aquatic > Freshwater > Lake ... | reverse complement strand
CTGGCAGTACAACCACACTAGAATCCATTCTGTATTGAAAATGCCGCCTATGCAGTTTGCGCGAAAAGTGTTGGCGGCGTACAATTCAGCTAACAAGGATGGCGTGCAATGAAAGGGGTCCAGTACAACCCGTATCAGAAGAGGAGTATTTTGTGGAGGAATTAAAAGAAATAAAAATATTAGAATCCTTTATCTCTAATAAGATTTCTCCTTTTATTTCGAAACTTGTATGTTCAATAAATAACGGTAATTTTGTACCTATTGTAAAATTTACCCTTTCAGGATGAATCTTTCCAGTTAATTGATATGTGTACATAAAAAAGTTGATAACAATTCTTGTGCTATCGTGGCATTCCTCAACCCCTCTCGGACTCCGAACCTATCACTAGAGTGTGCGCCGGGCTGGACTCGAACCAGCGATGCCCATTGGGCCGCGGATTTACAGTCCGCTGCAATAGCCGCTATGCGACCGGCGCAAATATAACGAAGAAAGCCTAAGTGAACACACAAATAACGACCTTGTAAGAGTTTACCAGATTTTAAGTTTAGAACAAGTGCTTGGTTGACTTATATATAAAATGTAATAAGCTAACATTAGAAAAAAGGAGGCTTGAAATGATTCGATTCATCAGAGGAAAAATCAAGATAGTCAGTATTCCGGCCGGTGAGGCACCAGTCAGTGTCCGTAAAAAATGGGTTGGCCTTGAGTTGCCAGTAATAGCTATCCGGAATACTGGTTGTAGAGGCGCACTTACAAAAAAAGGGGGGCCGAAAGAAGTTGTCTACTATGTCGACCAGACAGCTGCTATCGAAATATTGATGCAAGCACACCCTGATGCGGTGGTCTGGTGGAATGACCATAGCTACCCCAAAAGAGAAAATGTCTTCTGCTTTAAGAAAGATGAAGTGGAAGAAATTGGACATCTCAAAAAGGTCCGCCTTGGTGTGGTTGCATTCTTCGGCATCCTCGAGGAAGGTGGTGGAGCTGTAGATGACGCTAGAAATATGACCGGTAGTAGCAACTAGTCCGCCTGAAAATGACATGGATAAAATCCGTGTCGTAAGGCGGATTTTCCATTTCCAGAAATACTAAAAATTACTTATTATTTTGACTTCAATTCCTCTGAACCAACCAAAACTGAACTACCACTCTTGCGGCGACGGCGAGACGACTCACCTTTTTGTGCTATAAAATCAAACTCAATACTAAGATCCGTTGGTTTGGCAATGTTTACACCAGCATTAGTTTTTTTGACAGAGATATCGATCCTACCACCAGATTCAACCTCTTGGCTGATGAGCAACTTAGCTACTGGAGTCAAGATCTTATTCTGGATCAGACGTTTGAGCGGACGGGCACCATACTGTGGGTTGTAACCTTCCTTAGCCAGATAATTTAGAACATCGTCTGATAAGGCCATAGTCACACCCTTATCTGCTAGACGCTTTACTACTTGATCAACTTGTATCTTCACAATCTCCTTTATAGCTTCTGGTGATAATATATCGAAGATAATAGTGTCGTCGACACGATTCAAAAACTCTGGACGGAAATAATCCTTGAGAGAAGCCGTCACTTTGGCCTTGGTAGCTTCGTAGTTATCGACATCGCTGGTCTTAACATTACTAGTGAATCCAAGTTTCTCCATACGCTCTATATGTTGAGCACCGATATTTGAAGTCATTATAATCACAGAGTTGCGGAAATTTACTAGACGGCCTTTAGAATCAGTAAGACGACCATTGTCCAAGACTTGAAGCAAGATATTGAAAACCTCTGGATGGGCCTTTTCGATCTCATCGAACAAGATTACCGAGTAAGGTCTGTGACGAATAGTCTCAGTCAAACCACCACCTTCATCGTGACCGACATAACCTGGAGGTGAACCGATGAGCTTAGAAACAGAATGTTTCTCCATAAACTCTGACATATCGACACGTATAAGAGCCTTCTCGTCATTGAACATAAACTCTGCCAAAGCTTTAGTCAACTCGGTCTTACCAACACCAGTAGGACCAAGAAATATAAAGGAACCGATCGGTCTGTTCGGATCAGCAATACCCGCACGAGAGCGGCGAATAGTATCTGCGATCTTGGTGACAGCTTCATCCTGACCAACTATACGCTTCTTCAGATCTTCCTCCATACGGACAAGCTTCTTGGCTTCGGACTCGAGCATGCGCGAAACTGGAATACCCGTCCAACGTGAAACTACTGCGGCTATATCCTCAGAGTTTATCTCCTCTTTCAAAATACGACGTGATGACTGAAGCTTCTTTAGGCGCTTGGTTTTCTGTTCTAGCTCTTTTTCTAATGCTGGCAAACGTCCATAACGTATCTCAGCCGCTTTGGCTAGATCAACACGTGCCTCGGCCATATCAGCTTCTATACGTATAGCTTCGAGATCTTTCTTGATACGTTTGATCTCGGTGATAGTTTCTTTCTCATTTTTCCATTTGAGTTCAAGTTCCGAGGTGCTTTCTTTGAGATCCGCGATCTCCTGTTCGATCTTGGACATACGAGCCTTGGCGACTTTGTCAGTCTCTTTCTTGAGTGCTTCACGCTCTATCTCTAGACGCATAATTTTGCGGCGAGTCTCCTCGAGTAGTGGTGGCATATTCTCTAATGAAATGCGTAAAGATGAAGCGGCCTCATCTATAAGGTCGACGACTTTGTCTGGCAAAAATCTGTCCGTTATATAACGGCTAGCAAGATTTACTGCAGAAACTATGGCGTCATCTGTTATGTGTACGCCATGGAAAAGTTCATACTTCTCTTTCAGACCGCGCAATATAGCCACAGCATCATCTAGCGTTGGCTCAGAAACATGAACTGGCTGGAAGCGACGAGTTAAAGCTGGATCCTTCTCTATATATTTCTGGTATTCCTTAATAGTCGTGGCACCTATAGCTCGGAGTTCTCCGCGAGCCAGGGCTGGCTTCAACATGTTGGACGCGTCCATAGAGCCTTCGGAGGCGCCAGCACCGACTATGGTGTGGATCTCATCGACGAATAGAATAATCTTACCGTCTGACTTCTCTACTTCTTTCAAAATATTCTTGAGGCGCTCTTCGAATTCACCACGATATTTCGTACCGGCGATAAGTGATCCGAGATCGAGAGAGACTAGTTCTTTGTCTTTGAGAGATTCTGGGACATCCCCTTGTGCCATTCTCAAAGCTAAGCCTTCAACAATAGCTGTCTTACCAACACCAGCTTCTCCTATAAGAATCGGGTTATTCTTTGTGCGGCGTGAAAGTATCTGAATAATACGCATAATCTCATCATCACGACCTATGACTGGATCAAGCTTATTTCCATGGGCAAGCTTCGTCAGACTGCGAGCGTATTTATACAAAGTACGAAACTTCTTTGGTTGATTATCCTTTGATGGTGGACTCTTCTTGAGTTCTCCAATAACACGCGAAACTTGCTCTTTATCTATCTTGAAACGGCCGAGTATATCGCGAGCCGTACAAGGTATATCGAAAAATGACAAGAAAAGATGTTCTGTAGATATGAACTCATCTTTGAGATCAGCTGCTACTTTTACGGAATTGTCTAAGACCTGTGCTAGATCTGGAGTCAGATATATCTGATATGAAGGAGAAAGGACGTTTGGTCCCTCAGGAGCTTCAATATGCTCAAGTGTAACATCGGTCAACATTGGAGTATCAACCTCTAGTTTGTCCAAAATAGACGCCACCATACTCTCTTCTTGGAGCAAAAGTGCTATCAGGAGATGGACTGGATTGACGTGATTCTGACCACGCTCAATAGCCATCTCATGCGCTCTACGCAAGGCTTCTCTGGCTTTTGTGGTTAGTTTGTTTAGTGGTGGCATAGGAATAAGTTTCTACGGCTTATGCATATAATACAATGCAAAACCTGATTAGTTGTTACGTAAATATAATAATACAAATAATATCAATTGGCAAATTTACAGCTGTGGGTAATTACCTCCATATAATACGAAATATTCAACGCAGTGGTGCGAGTATTTAAGCACGAGCAAGCTCAAGCTTTCTCACGAAGAGCTGGGTGGCTCTTGCTTCTACTTCGCCACCTTAACCGCTTCCTCAAAAGCAATCGACAATAGTCGTGATGCGCCATCAGCACCCATAGTGACTCCATAGAGTACACCAGCGCGTGACATAGTCTCGCGATTGTGAGTGATGAGAATCAATTGAGAATGTTTGGAAAGATTTTCAATCATGTCGCTATACTTTCTTGAATTGGCTTCATCGAGTGCGGCATCTGTCTCATCGAGAATGATAAATGGAGGTGGATTGACTTGAGAGATCGCAAACAACAAAGCTATCGAGGTCAGGGCACGTTCACCACCAGAGAGCATCATTAGACCCTTCACTTTCTTGCGCGGAAGACTGACATTGACGTCGAGACCTTCTGGACCTTCATCATTGTCATCAAAATCTCCAGCATCACCAAGCGCACCAGATGGCATATCGCCTGACAGAACGTCTCCAAGTTCTTCACTATCACTCTTCTTACGACGGCGTGCTTCTTTTACTACAGTAAGTTCTGCACGACCTCCACCGAACATTAGAGAAAAATATTTCTGGAATTCCGCATTGATCTTCAAGATACCAGTCTTAAACTCTACATCGATGCGTGTGTTGAGGTCTATTATAAGTTTCTCCAGTTCTTCCTTAGCTTTTTCGAGATCTACAAGTTCATGGGCTAAGAACGCATCACGTTCTTCAGTCTCTTTATACTCCTTCATGACCTCAGCGCCACCTCCAGCACCGGCATCCTCTAGGCGAATCTTGAGCTTCTCTATCTGCTTGCGACGGACATCTTGGTCTGTACGAGAATTTGCTATTGTACCACTTTCATCTTGTACCTTTTCATTTGCACTTCTTTTATAATCCAACGCTTCCCTTCCAGCCATTATGCCAGCTTCACCAAGTTCGTGCTTCAGAGCCTCTTCCTCACGTAAAACTATATTGAGTTTATTGGTCAAATCCGCGATAGTATTACGTACCTCGTTTTGGCGTGCAATTATTCTAAAGACATCCTTCTCCGCATCGCGATTTGTGTCTTTTTCTTTTTCGATGCTCTGCTTGAGCTCATTGTATTCATGAGTGAGTTTGGCTTCATCATGAGATAGACTCTTCAAGTTTTCATCTTGATCCGATTTCTCTTTATCAAGCTTTGATATCTCAACCTCAGCATCAGCTATCATGGCCGAATCATTTATAGAATGGTGTTTGGAAATGAAAGCCCTCAAGACACGTACAACTTCGCCAAAAATATTTTTGGCTTCATCGAGTGAGACGAATGTCTTGGAACTACCAAGTCCTTCAACAGACAAAACTACTTCCTCAACATCCTTCAAATAAACAGTCTTGAATTCTTCTTTCTTCTGTTTATCTTTCTCCTTTTCGATAGCGCGCCTGTTGGCAGAAATCTCACCTTCTATACGGCCAAGTTCACGCATGACCAAGTCTTTCTGGTTTCGAACATTTGCAATGCTATTTTCCAAAGTAATAACCGCATCACTCTTGGTATCTTTTCCCTTCGACAAGGCCAGTATATTCTTTGAATTTTCAAGAGCTTGATCAAGATCATTCAACTCCTTCTTTGGTTCAGTCAGCTCGTGCGACAAATGCGCCTTTTCAGTATTTACATAATTTTCCTCAATATAAAAATATTCCCTATATATGGCTATGAGTTCGCGACGCATTTCCTCAGCCTTTTCAACTTTCTCAACCTGCTTTTTCAAGAAACGTAGGTGTGGAGCAATTTCGCGACGCAAAGACTCGACTTGCTTCATGTTTTCATCAGTCTTCTCGAGTTTACGAATACTTTCCAGTTTTTTCCATTGGAATATCTTGAGACCGAGAGCGTCTTCTACCATCTCACGACGTTCGCGGATATTTGCTGAAAGTATGCGGTCCGCCTCACCCTGAGAGATGATGTGGTGACCAGTCGCACCTATGTGTGCGCCAGCTAAAAGTTCAACCACATCCTTCAAGCGAACTTGGCTACTATTCAAAAGATACTCGTTGGCGTTATCGCGATGGACTATGCGTTCTATAGTGACTTCGTCAAAATCAATGCTAGGAAATATTCTTCGAGAATTATCGAAAGTCAATTTGACATTTGCACGGTTGGCACGACCACTAACAGAGCTTCCTGGACCAGCTGAATCGCCTCCACCACCATTCCAAATCATATCTTCGCCACGTTTACCACGTAGAGACTTTATGGATTGTTCACCGAGAACAAACCTGAAAGCCTCAGCAACATTCGACTTACCTGAACCATTCGGTCCGACTATGCCCGTTATCGCCGAGGTGAAATTGAGAGTCGCCTTCTTGGCGAATGATTTGAAACCAGAAAGTTCAAGGGATTTGAGATACATTTTATTGGTATGCTTGGCAGTTCTACGTCTGGTGATACGGCTTTTTATTGTGAGTATATTATAGCAAAAAAGATATGGTCGGACGAATTTATACGACGAGGATTGATCATGCTTTGACACTTATTACCACTTCTTCGCTTCCAAAGCCTTTTCAGCCGCCTTTTGCTCAGCTTCTTGCTTACTTGGACCACTTCCAGTAGCTATCTGTATATCACCTAAAAATACACCAAGAGTAAACTGCTTATCATGATCTGGACCAACCTCCTTCAAAGTCTTATAGGAAGGCGTGGTACCAACTTTCTCTTGTGCTTTCTCCTGAAAACGACTCTTAGCATCAAGCCAAAGTTTCTTTGAAACTATCTCATCTATATCGAGAATATCTAGCAGATGGTCAGCGATAAAGTTGGCTGCTGGATTGTAACCCTGATCTAGATATATGGCACCGATAACAGCTTCGACAGCATTTGCTAAGATGATGGAGCGAGCACGTCCTGTATCCTTCGCTTCACCACGAGAAAGCATAATGAAATCATTTAGACTGATATGATCAGCGACTTTCATAAGACTATTTGCGTTGACCAAAGCTGCACGATAAGCAGTCAGATCACCCTCGGCTTTGTGTGGATATTTACGGAAAAGAAAACTGGTGATGATAAGTTCTAGGACTGCGTCACCGAGAAACTCCAAACGCTCGTTGTGCTCTAGTCCAGCAGACTTGTTTTCATTCAAATATGACCTGTGTGTACAAGCTGTACGCAACAAAGAGATGTCATTGAATGTGACACTTATACTCTTTGCCAATTTTTCTACGTCGGTTTTCATTTCAATAAAACTGCGGCCCATTATTTCCCTTCACTCAACAAAGTAACCGCCTTCGTCACTATTGGTAAAATATCATTATAAAAATTCAATTTTAAAATATCTGACAACTTGAACCATTTTGCATCATCGAGCCCCGGCTTCTTTACCAAAACTAATTTTTCAAATGCAGACTCCGCCATATAATAATGCACTTGCTTGCGAAGCTTACCAATCTCTGGATCGTTGGCGATGTATTCATTGCTACCAAGATCTGAAATAATCTTTACATCCAAACCTATCTCTTCTTTTACTTTGGCAATGGTCCCATCTTTTGGATCTATCCCCTCAGGTATCTTCCCCTTCGACAGAGTCCAGTGGCCGAAAACATCATGAACAAAGGCTAGATATATCTCCTTACCATTCTTCGCATAGACGACAGCACCACCCAGGTGTTGAATAGGCATCTTCTCATACGGAACATCGGGAATCTTTTTCTTGGCTGGCAAAGCATCTTTACCGGGTTCGCCAAGCTCCTTATAAACCGCACCGAGAACACCATTTACGAAACGGCCACTAGTCTCACCACCAAATGTCTTTGCCAATTCTATAGATTCATTGATAGCTACTTTAGCTGGAACCTGATCACGATCAGCGAAAAGTAGTTCAAAAAGTCCAACACGTAGGACATTGCGATCTACAGGTGATATCTTGTCTATAGGCCAATCTGGCGCCGCCTTGATCATGATATCATCTAGCTCAACACGCTTGGCGACTATACCTTTGAACAATGACTCTATGAACGAAATATCAGCGAGTCCTGGAGCAAACTCTTTTACATCGCGGGCTATGATGGAGGAAGCTTTTTCATCGTGCTGACCAGAAACATCCCATTCGAAGAGAGCCTGTAAGACTATTGAACGTGATAGATGTCTATTTGCCATTTTGATGAAAGAACTTTTTGTAAACTCTAAATTCTAAGCTCTAAACCTTGCTTTAGATAAAACTCAAAGCTCAAAATTCAAACTGTACTACACAACTAACAACTCAATGATACCAAACTACTTGGCAGCAACCTTCTTGGTCTTAGCCTTGACGACAGACTTGGTAACCTTAGCAGAAAGATCTATGATCACACGGCCGTTGTAAGTACCGCAGTTCATACAAAGCTGGTGGCTCTTATGAGGAGCGCCACATTTGCCACACTTCGAAACACGCACTGCGTCGAGAGCATGATGTGAACGTCTATTGTTGCGATGTGATCGCGTTGCGCGCATCCTGTTTACCATGGAGACTAGTATTGCATATTATAGTTTATCGTGCAAGATGGTTCATAGCGTAAGATGATAAAGTATGTTATATTTTTTGGGTTAGTTTAAGCACTTGACACATGCGCCCATAGCTCAGCTGGTAGAGCAGATCCCTCTTAAGGATAAGGTCGTAGGTTCGATCCCTACTGGGCGCACAGAGAGTATGATAAATGCCGGGGTGGCGAAATTGGTAGACGCACGTGGCTTAGGACCACGCGGAGCAATCTATGGAGGTTCGAGTCCTCTCCCCGGCACAGATATGTACCCCATAAAGTAGACGTATTGACCTCAATACAAAACAATAACCTCCAGAAATCTGGAGGTTATTGTTTTAGCTATATCAAGATTACCTTAGAAAGACTTGATAGTATTGGATATGAGATAGACTATACCCCAAGCCGACACCATAATGAACATACCAATGATCCCGTAAAGAATGCTCTTCTGACCAGAAGTTCTGGCTTCAGGGTCGTTACCCTTTATAACCATCTGCAATACTCCATAGGTGAACACAACAGCCGCTACTCCAAACATCAGCCAAACAACAGGGTTCACGATGTTACTCATGATAGGATTCACGACATTACCAAACTTCTGCATATCTACAGCAGCATTGGCTATAGGGATAACATTGAACATATCCGAATTTAGTTAAGCTGTATAGGAGGGACTGTTGGGAAATTCCTTGTATCAGCAGTATTACTTCCTGTGTTAAATGTGTTTCTGATGAGTGCAACTATTCCCCAGATAGACAATATGATAACTAGACCTACGATACCCCAAAGAACTCCTTCTCTATGAGCCTTCCTGTTCTCTGGATCTGAAGCCTTGAGAATAAACATAACTGCGTGCCAGATAATGAAGATAACGGCAACTGCAATGAGTAAACCTATCAACTGGTTACCAAGATTGGCCAGTTTTATGGTCAATGAGGTGGCATCTATGATGGTCGTCTGAGCCATGGTTACTGAAGGAACCAAAACTGCTAGAACTGCTATAATTTTTTTCATATTTATTATGATTTTTAATAATATTAACTCGCTTGGGTATATTATATCACAATTTTCCAAATAAACAGCCGTGGCTGTGGATTATTGGAATGACCTAAAATGTATTACTGCGTAGGAAACATAGACTGATAACTAGACCATGATTGAGGAGAATTGCTGAAATTGAAGGTGTGCATGAGGATATTGACCAAACCCCAAAGAGATAATATAACGAAGAATCCTATGATGGCATACATAACGTACTTACCAGCCTCTTTCCTCTCTGAACCATCACTTGGAGCAATGAAGTACTTTATGACATAAAAGACAAACATAACAACAGCTACGGCTATAAGGAGATATATAGATTGGTTGAGATAATTTAATATAAGGCCTATCAAACCTTTGAGGTTTTTACCGGAACCACCAGACGATGAATAATTCGACGACCCTGAGTTTACGTTAGTATTGAGTGGAACGGAGTTTGTCTGAAATACGCTCGAATTGTTTGTAGGAGAAAGACTCGTATCGACAGTAAATGGTACTGAGTTATTGGTTGCAGCGTTACCAGAAGATCCTGATGGTGGAGTAACTGGTGCACTGTTACTACTCCCACCAGAGGTATTTGTGGATGGTGACTGAGCTGGTGGAGTGGTGGTAAGTGACGGTGCAGAGAAAAAGTCACCAGATGTTGTGTCCAGTGTCTGGGCCCTTGAGACATTAACGAAAATCAACACCAAACAAGCTATCAAAACTACTGTACTCAAATCTCTAAATATCTTTTTCATGTTTGATTTCATATTTATTTAACTAGTGAGAACTGTTAGCACTCTCCGCACTATTGATAACATTTGGACTAACAATACCCGTAGCTGACAAAGTATTTATAACTACAGACACTATAATCCTTGCACCTATAACTATCGCTATACCTATAACTATCCAAAGAAGCTGAGTCTTAAGCTCTTTGACTTTCTCAGCGTTACCTTGAGCCAAGACGTATTGCAGACCAGTATAGATAAGAGCTAAAACTCCAAATAAGACGACCGTATAACTAAATATAGATGTACCTGTGCTTACAATCTCACCAATAGTGTTGGCTTGTAGAGGATTTGTAATCTTTGCGTATGTCGTGTTGGAACCACTGCCTGCAGCCGCAGCCGCGGGTACTGCAGGTTTTGCGATAGTTTGGGAGCCAAGGTTTGCAGAGTTTCTGGGAGCAGTGGCACCAGTCTGTCCGGCACAATATGTTGGAGTATGACCAGCAGCCATACAATCATTGTAGACTTTATTGCCGGTACCACTTGTACCAGCTGGTGCACTTGAGCCTGGTTGTGTTGCACAATATGTTGGAGAACCTCCTGATGCCATACAATCATTGTAGACTTTATTGCCGGTACCACTTGTACCAGCTGGTGCACTTGAGCCTGGTTGTGTTGCACAATATGTTGGAGAACCTCCTGATGCCATACAATCATTGTAGACTTTATTGCCGGTACCACTTGTACCAGCTGGTGCACTTGAGCCTGGTTGTGTTGCACAATATGTTGGAGAACCTCCTGATGCCATACAATCTTGATACACCTGATTACCAGAATCTGCACTCGATCCTGATGTTGATAAACTCGGATCTCCTGGCATATCACCACAAGAAGCAGCATCACCACCAGCATCTAAACAGGCTGTGTAGGGATCGCCTGATGGTGTAGTAGCACCATAGTCCACAGCATTTGGATCTGTAGCATAAGGATCTACGGTGGGTACAGAAGTATCTACAGCTGGTGTCGAAGGTACAGCAAATGGATCCAACGATCCATTCGAAGTATCTGTAGTACCAACATCAACACAATTACCAAATGGATCGTAAGTCACACAAGCATTCGTCTTCTGGCTGGCGATAAACAATGCAAGCACAAAAGCCAATGTCGCTGTTATTACAAGTGCTTTTATATTTTTCTGAAAAGGATTGTTTGTTTTCATTTATTTTTAATATTTTTATAATATTTCCAAAAACTTATATCATTTGAGCAGTGCTGTCGAAGCCGAAGAATTTGATGATATCCAAGTAAGCAACTGATAGACAGCTGCCCAGGCAACCAACATGATAGCGAAGCCTGTGGCACTTTTTCTGAATATACTCTTTGCCTTGGAGACACTGTCTTTTGCACCTGTAAATGAGGCGGACACGTATAGATATCCAGCGTAACAGAAGAGTAATAGTGCCGCCAAGACTCCTAGTATGATAAATATCGTCATCAAGTGTTGTATCTGGTTTATGGCGCCGTTGAAATCACATGGTGTGTATTTGTGTATAGGAATACCGAGAGCCGTGGCTTGAGCATCAATCTTTTTTTGAGCGGCTGCTAATATAGTTTTGTCTGCTAGTTTTGATAAATCGGGCCCATCACAAGAGATAACCTTGAAACCGGTACTGTTTGGATCAGTCGATGGATCGGCTTGTGCTATAACAAATATAGGTGACAGCACAGCGACAATGGTCAGGGCGGCAACTATCTTATTTTTGATCTTGTGTGTATTCATATTATTTTTATTGTGGTGCTACAGCTTGACTAAGCAAAGCGTTGTACTGGTCTCCTGCGTCTTGTATGGCTTGATATATCGACTTTTGTCCACTTGCAAAAGATTGTACCATGTCACTAAATATCTGGCTTGACCCAGCAGGATCAGCGTCCAACCAAGTTGAAGAGACAAGAGCAGCTTTACCAAACAGAGCTATATAAGGATCACCAGAACCGTCCGCCAGTACATCACGACGCACATTTGGAAGATACATACTATCTGAAAGAGTTCCGAGATATTGACTGGATGAAAGAGTGGACATGACTTGGAAAGCCGCAGTAAGGTTTGGTGAAGTCTTGATCATAGAGAATCCATACATACGTCCATATGTCACTGCTGTACCAGGAGTCTTTGGGCCTGGTAAAAGCGCTACATCGAAATTAAGGTTAGGGTTCTTTGTGCGTATATCTGACAATTCTGACGCAAAACCGAAATATGTAGCTAGATTCCCTGCTAGAAAAGCAGACTTAGAATCTGACATGCTTTTGTTCCAAGAATAGTTAACACTTGAAGGATTTATGAATTGTGCAAAAAATGTAACAGCTGACTGGATGCTGGTCGAATAGGCTGACTTGATACCACTTGTAACAAGTCCGTTCTTATCAACAATGGTCACCGGATTCCCTATTTGCATAAGTATAGAACCAAATATTTCACGGGCATTGACTATGTTATCGAACTGACCCAGAGCAACAGCGCTTCTTCGAAGATTGCCGTTGGAGTCTTTGACCGTCAAAGTCTTGTTGAGGTTTTTAAAATCATCCCAATATTTTGGATACGTAGCGATACCAGCGGTGTTATACATATCCCTATTCCAATACATAACTAGAGGATCCACAACAAATGGAAAACCGAGAATGCCGTTCTGGTTGATATATATATTGGCTTCTTGTATGTAAGTATCCATAAAAGTCCTCTGTGTCATGGAAGTAAAAGGTATGAGAGCGAGTTTGTCTTCTAGTGGTAATAGTAGATCTGTTGGGACTATGATGGTATCTGGTCCTTGGCCACGAGCCAGGGCAGAGATGAGATCTAGGTTGAACTGAGCAACGGATTTCTGAACATAAGTTATACTCAGTTGAGGAGAGGTTGTGTAGTTGACCTTGGTTACATAGTCGTCAAACGCATTCTTCGGTATTGTGCCCCAAACTGTTATGGTTGGTAGCGTGCCATCGGTTGTATTGCCTTTGTAGAAAGAGAAAGCGGCAACTCCCGCAACTATGAAAATCCCAAATATTATGAGTATGATTATTTGGAATGAGCTAAATTTTGAATTCATATTTTTATAATGGAATCCTATTGTCTACTAAATACCAAACCGTAATGATGCTCCCCTGCGCCAAATGACTGATCTAGCTTGAAACCAGACTTCTCAAACAATATCTGTGCCTTCGCTGATGAAAAAGGCGTCTTAGGTCCTAAGGAACTTACATCACTCCAGTCTATGACCAGAACTTTTCCGCCTGACTTCAGAATACGTTTAACTTCCAAAGCCAATTCATCTGGTTTCTCTACTTGGAATAAGACGTTCGATACTATAACCCTATCGACCAAACCATCTCTGATCTTGGTACCACCGATTTTCTCTATATTTCCCCAGATAACTTCTATATTGTTGAGGCCTTGAGATTTGCCGGTAGAGCGTATACGTTCCAGAAGATCCTTCTGTACATCTACAGCAAATACGCGTCCGTTGCGACCAACTCTCTTGGCGGCTTCAAGTGTATAGAAACCTGAACCAGCACCAAAATCTATGACTTTCATACCGTCAGTAAGACCGAGTCTGGAGATATTAACAGCTGGGTCAGAAAACATAGATGTATTATAGCGCAATAAGACCAGCTGTTAAAGCTGGTTTATGGTCTAGGTGGGGACAAAGTAAGATTTAAATCCAGAGCCTTTCGTACTTATAGACAAACAAGTGATGCCAACTCATCACCTTCTCTGAGCTTCATGACACGCACACCTTGTGTAGCACGACTCAAAGTAGGAATTTCTTTAAGATCAACACGGATAACTTGGCTCTTCTTGGACATGGCCACTATCTCTTCATCTGTATCTGTAACGACCTTAGCAGCCATAAGTGAACCAGTCTTAGGTGTAACATTCATGGTGAGGATACCTGAACCACCACGGTTTTGTGTCTTGTATTCTGAAAGTTCCGTCTTCTTACCATAACCGTTGGCACCCATCACGAACAGGCATGCTCCTTTGGCGTCTTTCGAAACTATATCAGCAGAGATTACAGCATCAGCTTCTATCTTTTTCTTGGTATCGGCCTCTACCAGACGAATCACACGCACACCAGCAGCATTGCGTCCCATCTCACGGACATCACTCTCCTTGAAACGGATGGACTGACCTTCCTTGGTGGCAATGACAATCTCGTCATCTTTCGAGATGAAAGATGCAGAAATAAGCTCATCACCAGTATCTAGTGTGATAGCTATAAGACCAGAACGACGAACATCCTTGAAATTCTTGGCAGAAGTTTTCTTGCCGGTGCCATTCTTCGTGACCATCATAAGGTCAAGACCTTCAGCATCTTTCTTATTTTTCGGCATAGGTAATATCGAGGTCACACGTTCTCCTTCTGCTAGAGACAAGAAATTCATGATGGACTTACCTTTCGTAGCACGCTTACCTTCTGGTATCTCGAACATCTTGATCTGATAAGCTTTACCCTTGTCAGTGAAGAATAGTAGGTCGTTGTGAGTAGAGGCGTATATAAGGTGCGTGATAAAATCCTCTTCTTTCGTATCTAGATCTACAACTCCAACACCACCCCGTTTCTGTTTGCGATATTCAGAAGGATCGGTACGCTTGATATAACCACCTTTGGTCAGAACAAGTACAGATTCTTCATCGGCTATAAGATCTTCGGCGCTAAACTCCTTCACACCGTGTTTGACTATCCTGGTACGACGGTCATTGCCATATCTTTCTTTTATCTCTGCTAATTCAGCCTTGATAATAGAGCGAACGCGTTTATCACTTGCCAAAATACTCTTGAGATCTGCAATAAGTTCTTCTACAGCCTTGAGTTCATCGAGAACTTTCTTACGTTCGAGGCCAGCAAGCTTAACTAAACGCATTTCACAAATAGCTGTGGCCTGACGATCACTAAACTTGAACTTCTTCATCAGATTAGCATGAGCTTCTATGCCATCTTTGGAAGCACGTATGAGAGTGATAATCTCGTCAATATGATCCAAGGCTTTCTTCAAACCAAGCAAGATGTGCTCTCTGTCTTCAGCGGCAGTCAAGTCGAATTGGGTACGACGACGAATAACCTCTATACGATGATCGACAAATTCCTCTAGAATAGTCTTCATGGAAAGCGTATGAGGAACGCCGTCTACAAGAGCCACCATGTTTACATGGAATGCCTCTTCGAGTTGAGTGTGCTTGTAGATAAGGTTCAGGACTTTCTCTGGGAATGAACCTTGCTTCAAGTCTATAGCGATGCGTATGTCTTTGTCAGATTCATCACGAAGAGCACGGACGCCTTCTATAACCTTGTCACGAACAAGATCTGCAATCTTGATGATGAGTTCAGACTTATTTACACGAAATGGGATCGAGGTGATGATGATCTGGAATTGACCTTTCTTGTCTTCCACAATCTCAGCCTCACCACGAACAGTGATACTCCCACGACCGGTGGTATATGCGTGACGGATGTCTTTCTCACCATAAGCAACAGCTCCAAGTGGAAAATCTGGTCCTTTTATGAAAGTAAAAATATCCTCAGCTGTTGCATCTGGGTTGTCGATCATGTGTGTCGTGGCATCAACGACCTCACGAAGGTTGTGGGGAGGAATATTTGTCGCCATACCGACGGCGATACCAAGTGTACCGTTCAAAAGAAGGTTTGGAACTGCAGTTGGAAGAACAACTGGCTCTTTCTTTGTACCATCATAGTTTGGACGAAAATCGACAGTATTTTTTCCAATGTCGCGTAACAGTTCGCTCGATAGACGTGACATGCGAGCTTCCGTATAACGCATAGCAGCAGCTGGATCACCGTCGACAGTACCAAAGTTACCTTGACCTTGAATGAGTGGATTGCGCATAGTAAATGGTTGCGCCATCTTTACTAAAGAGTCGTAGATTGCAACATCTCCATGAGGGTGATAATTTCCCATCGCATCAGCAACCGGAACGGCCGACTTACGGAATTTTGATTGATATGTTAGACCCTTCTCATGCATGGCGTAGAGAATGCGGCGATGCACAGGTTTGAGTCCATCTCGAACATCTGGAAGTGCGCGGTCTGTGATAACAGACATGGCATAGTCGAGGAATGACTCACGCATCTCTGTTGTGATACTGCGATTTATAACGCCTGCACCTGCAGCTCTAGCTGAAATAGGCGCAGGTTCTGCTGCGTCATTTTTGCTTGTTTTTTTGTCGTTATTTTTTGGCATTGGTAGCTAAAATTCGTTCGAAAAATATGTCTAAATTGCTCGCGAAATTAAAAAGGCGTTCAGCCTATTACCAGCTAATTATAGCAAATATGAGTATGAAAGTCACTTGAAAAAAGTGTGGAGACTACTTCCCAGGCCTAACCTCAACAGAAGAATAAGTTATCTTCTTTGGAGTAAATATAAGATCCTTGATGTCTGTGAATATAGCGCCGACTCCGGCGACTAGAGATTGTGACGGGGTACCGGCTTTGTCTACTACTTGAGCGACCGCTGTTGTTGCAGAACTGGTAGCTGAAGATGTGACTCCTGTGGTAGCGGCCAACCAGAACAAGAAGATAACTACTGTGATACCGACAGATGCCCAGAGAGCGATATGCTTACGGACATGTTCGGGCTTACTCTTGAGATTGGTTACGTATGTTGTGATAGACATATTTCTTAGATTATTTATATACTCAACTATACTACTCCTTCTCCAGAATGACAACCTCTGCGTCTTTACCTTCTATATCTTTCTTCTTCAATGTCAGTTTAGAAGTCGGTGCTGGATTCTCCCCTGCTTCTTTCAAGAAAATCTTCAAAGCATCTTTGGCACCAAGATCACCATAATGTATAGGTACGATAATCTTCGGTTCCATCGAGACAGCCAACTTATACGCTTTTGCAGCATCGAGAACACCGTTTCCACCGATAGGAACAAACAATATATCGACATCATCGATCTCTTCATCTGTCTCTTTTGGAAGATCTGTTTGGTTAAGTCCGCCAAGGAAGGTTATATTCATACCCTCAAGCTCTACTGTATATATAGTATTGATAAATTTATCTTTGCTAGCTGTTGCCCCACCATCATAATTTGATTCCGATGGAAGACCTTTTATGAAAACTCCGCGAACTTCGTACTCACCAGGACCTGTTATAGAAAATGGCTTCTTGTCACCGAAAGTGACTTGATCGGCGCCGTTCATGTCGGGATTATTGAGAGATGACAAAACTATATCTGCACCAAACTTTGCTGACTTCAAAGATGAGTCTTTCGATATAGGATTGAAAGCAAGTATAGTATCGCCAAACTGAACTTTCACAAATTCTCCGCCAAGGTAAGTTATTATCATGATTGTAAGTATTTTATTGTTTGAGTTTAGCAGAAAATTGTTGGCGAGCCAAGTCTATATTCACTTTTACCTGTGGATCTGACGGGAGTTGCACCCGTAAACTCCAACTAGCGGGATTTGTCTATAACTTAAGATGTAGTAGAAATCGTAGAGATTAGTAGTTCATATAGTTAAACAGTTCACGACTGGACAAAAATCCAGCAAAAAAAGTTGTTACAGGGTCGTCGATGGCTCCGAAACACATCACTTTAGAATTGTTTGACTGATATGTAGTCATGTGGACAATATAGCACGTTATGTGTTAGATTTACAGAGGTTACAAATGGCCTCAAAGGGCGGTCAAATTAACAATTTCGCGTTATCCCGCAATTTATGCCAGCTATTTCACGGCTTTACACCGTCAGGCTTGGCCTTATTATTTTAAAAAGCGGAGCGTGTCAAACAAATGTTCAATAAATTGAAAGCAACACTCAATGGTTCGAAGAAGTCAGAAGATACAACAATAGACAGCAAAACAGCATCAAGAGATACATCAGAAGATACTACAAAAGAGCCAAAGAAAAAGTCTAGCAAGTCGGCCACAGTCACAAAATCAAACTCACCCAAAAGAAAGGTGGCTGTTGTTGTAGAAGAAAAGCCAACTGTCATGGGAACTTTGACGTCGAGTGCAAAGAATCCTCCAATCATAGGTGATCTCGTAGAAGGTCCGGTCATCGCCGTTGAGAAGTCAGCAGTATATATAGACTTGGTACCATTCGGTACTGGTATCATATATGGTCGTGAATTCATGACTGCTCGCGACGTTATCAAGAAGATCAATGTTGGCGACGTCATTGCTGCCAAGATAGTAGACACTGCTCACAAAGATGGTTACTACGAACTTTCTCTCAAGGAAGCTCGTACCGCTCTTATCTGGAGCGAAGCTGAGACAGCTATCAAAGAGAAGAAGGTCCTCGAACTTCCAGTCAAAGAAGCCAACAAAGGTGGTCTTCTTATTGAATGGCAAGGTATCATGGGATTCCTCCCGGCTTCACAGCTCAAGGCTGAGCACTATCCTCGTATCGCCGATGGTGACAAAGACAAGATTCTAGATGAGTTGAAGAAGCTTGTTGGTACACACATAGGTGTATCTATCATCACCGCCGATCCCAAGGAAGGAAAACTCATCTTCTCTGAAAAGGGTTCAGAACAAAAAGAAAAAGAGAAGATAGTTAGCAAATACGAAGTCGGAGATGAAGTCAACGGTACAGTCACCGGCGTGGTTGATTTTGGAGTATTCGTCAAGCTCGAAGAGAACCTTGAGGGATTGGTACACATATCTGAGATCGATTGGGGCCTTGTCGAAGATCCTCGCCAATTTGTGAAGACTGGCCAAAAGATCCATGCCAAGATTATCGAAGTCAAGGATGGTAAAATATCTTTGTCATTGAAACAATTGAAGACAAATCCATGGATAGAAGCTGCCAAGAAATATAAAAAGGATCAGACAGTCTCTGGTGTTATTATCAAGTTTAACCGCCATGGTGCACTCGCTTCCATAGAAGAAGGTGTTGCTGGACTTGTCCGTATAACAGAGTTTGGTTCTGAAGAAAAACTCAAAAAGGCTTTGGAACTTGGTAAGACTTATAGTTTCAAGATCGCTTTGTTTGATCCAAAGGAACAGAAATTGGCACTTTCATTTGTAGCGAAGTAAATTCTGTCACAAGTCATATAAAGTAAAAACGGCGCTCTATATCTTAGAGCGCCGTTTTAAATTTGTCTGCCTTATAAATTTAATCTGCACGTGACTGGATTACCCAGCATTGTAAACACTCATCGCCTTTTCGCGGCCTTCGCGTACAAGGACTTCTAAAGCTTCAGCGACGCGCTTCCCCACTTTTTTCAAAACTTTGAGTTCTTCCTCCTTGAACTTGCTCAAAATAAACTTCAGGACTTTTTCATCACCATGAGGAACTTTGGCATCACCGTTGGCTTTCTCTGGAGCGGTACCGACACGGATGCGCACGAAAGCTTCCGTCTTCACAGCTTTGATGATCGACTCGACTCCATTGTGACCACCAGAACTTCTATTGAAAGAGATTTTTATACGACCTAGTGGTAGATTAAAATCATCATAAATAACGACAAGTCTCTCAGCAGCCTTCACACTTTTTACAAGTGGTGCAATCGCTTTTCCAGAATTATTCATGAAAGTATCTGGCGCTACGAAAGTGACACGCTCTTTACCGATCTTTGTCTCGACAACAAAAGCATTGAGTTTTTTATTGAAGACAAATCCATCTCCTTCATGCATAGAATGAGCGGCACCACACTCCTTGGCAACAACTTCCAAAACTATTCTACCAGTATTGTGGCGAGTGTTCACGTATTCTTCTCCAGGATTTCCTAAACCAGCGATGATGTATGGCATGGGACAAGTATAATGGTGAAAGGCGCAAGGTGCAAGGTTGTTATCGAATATTGCCCAATATTTCTACAGACCTCTTTATAGCTACAAATCCATATGACCAAAGGAATAGGTATGAGAGCTATCATCAACCAGACTGGTAATGTATTAAGAAATATATTGATGACCTCATTCATTAGTTTTTAATTGTCGCACGAAAAATTCTATTGTGTCAAACTCATAAAAATGCTAAAATGGCTTCAATATGAATTCCCAAATATTCTGGAAAGGTGTCTGGGAATGGACCAGGGTCATAGCCATAGCAGTAGTCATCGCATTACCAGTGCGTTATTTTATAGCTGAACCATTCATTGTAAGTGGTGCATCTATGGATCCGACTTTCTCTACTGGACAATTTCTGATGGTAGATCGTCTGTCATACCGCTTCGAAAAGCCTAAGCGTGGTGACGTAATAGTTTTCCAATATCCAAACGATCCAAGCGTGTACTACATAAAACGCATAATCGGTCTGCCTGGTGAAATAATAAATATCAAATCAGGAGTTGTAAGTATCCTGAAGAATGTAGCAACTGGAGCAACAAGCACAGAAGATGTTAGTACGACTCTTTCCGAACCATACATATCAAAAAATCATATATCTTATGACAATATGCAGATTGCACTCACTGACACTCAATATTTCGTCATGGGAGACAACCGGGCCCAGAGCGCCGACTCGAGAGTCTGGGGACCATTGGATACCAAATTCATCACCGGAAGGCCTGTTATAAGACTGTTGCCACCAACGGCACTATCAATATTCCCTGGTGAATACAGATCGGTGTCATCGACGAGTTATTAGTAGATAATACAAAGACCGAAGCAAGTCTCAAAAAAATGAAAAAAAACAAAAAGACATCTAACTCGAAATCGAAATCGAAATTCATAGCATATGACCATTTGGACAAGATAGGTGAGATCGCTCTTTACTACGGATTTACTCCAGTGAAGAGTCCGGTCGTAAACGATGCCGATGTAAAAGCCGCCAAAGATATCCTGGATGGAGACTATGTCGACGAGGATACAGAAAACCATGCTAAGTTCCCTCTTCATGCCGAAGAGAAGATCGCTTTCATACGCACGTATCATGAACAAAATATGCACAACTTCAATCAGCCTGTCATGATGTACTACAAAGACACTTGCAGAAGTCCACTCAAAAAAGGTGGCCCTCGATATGCTGATCTAGAAATACTTGGTTCATCAGGAAGTATTGCTGAAGCGACTCTCATACAGACCGCAAGAGCGATGCTGGCAGAAGAAAAATACACAGAAATTTCGGTTGAGATAAACTCAATAGGAGATCGTGACTCTATAACCAAGTTCAACCGAGAGTTGACCACGTATTACCGCAAACATATCAATAACATGACACCGGAGTGTCGCCAGCTTCTGAAGAAGGACCCTTTCCTCCTACTCTCTTCTCATCGCGATGACAGCAAGGAACTAAATAAAGACGCCCCAAAGGCTATAGACTTCTTGACCGAATCCAGCCGACGTCACCTGGAAGAAGTATTGGAATATCTAGAGGCATTGAATATACCTTATTCCATAAACAACAGCCTTATAGGTAACCGAAGATATTGTACAGAGACAATATTTACTATAGTCGGAGAAGGTAAGCATATACTTGCTATAGGTGTGCGCTACAATGGTCTAGCCAAGCGTGCTGGTATGAAGCGCGACATCCAAGGAGTAGGCATATCTCTTCTCATAAAAAATAAAACCGCTGGCCTGCGAAAGCCCCTAGCAAAATCGAAAAAACCGCTGGCGTCGTTCATGCAACTCAGTCCAGAGTCAAAACTAATGTCATTAACTATCATAGAAGTACTTCGCTTGGCAAAGATACCTCTGTTCTTATCATTGGCAAAAGATCGACTCGGCGCACAGGTCTCAAATATCGAAAGGCATCACACCCCTTATGTCATCGTCATGGGTAAAAGAGAGGCTATGGAAAAAACGGTGATAGTCCGCAAGATGGATACTCACGCACAAGATGTTATACCTCTAGCTGATCTGCCAAAGCACATGAAGAGAATAGAGATACAACATTGGAAATAATATCAAAACACTAGAACTTGCACGCCTTAAAAACACGTGCTAATATACTCTCCACAATGATAAACGTAGAAATAAGCCGCAATCCAGGCGAGACAAGCGTAAATATACTTCGCCGTTTCAGCCGAAAAGTCCAGAGTTCTGGCGTTATACCTCGTAAGCGCAGTCTTCGCTACAATAGCCGCGTACAATCTCACTATAAGATCAAGGTCAAGACTTTGAAGTCATTGAACCGTAAAGCTGCTATGGCAGAGCTTATCAAGCTCGGTAAGGCACCTATAGAGACAAAGAGGCGTAGATAGTCAAGCATGTGAAGTAGAGGGTGTATGGCGCAAACAATCGCAAAGATGCCGGAAAAATTCAAGAAAATAAAAAAGATGGCGCTAGGAAAAGACTATGCGCTATCTTTTTCTTTTGCGACCAGTGCCAGAATGCGCAAACTCAATCTGATCTACAGGAATATCAACAAACCAACAGATATACTGAGCTTCCCTCTTTCAGAAAATGAAGGTGAGATATATATATCGAGAGTAGAGGCACGCAAAGAAGCCAAAAAATTCGATCGCTCTTTCGAAAATTTCTTAGACTTTTTGTTCATTCATGGATGTGTACATCTCGCAGGTTATGATCATAGTAAGAAGATGGAACGAGAGGAGATCTTATTGCGCAATAGATTTCGAGTGTAATATAGGCACTACAAAGAATATACACGCATATCCACAATCGTGCGTGACTGTATGAGCTGTGTTATTATTAGTAATAATATGGCACGGACAATAGTCACAGGTATAGACGTGGGAACATACTGTATAAAGGTTGTTATTGCTGACGGTAAAGAAAAGACTGAAAAAGGCATGCCGAAAATCATCGGCATCGGTACGGCCGAATCCCGTGGACTAAGACATGGCTATGTTACAAATGTCCGTGACGTCGCGGATAGTATAAGACACGCCGTCCTGTCCGCCGAAGAAAAAGCTGGCGTCAAGATCAAACAAGCTTTCATAGGAGTTGGTGGCATAGGACTTGCTAGTACTGTAGTAAACAGCACTCTCATAACTTCGCGTGCTGATGCTGAGATAACAGATCTTGATATGAAGAAGATCGACGAGCAAAGTGAACAGGATATACCGCACACCGCAAAAGCCAACAGACGCATCATATACGATATACCGCTTCAGTATAAGATAGACGGCGTACCAACATTAGGAACTCCTGTCGGACTCACTGGAAACAAACTCGAACGCAAAACTCTCTTTATCACCTGTCTCGATCATCATGTCGCAGATCTCATACAAGCCGTCAATGAAGCTGGTATAAAAGTCGAGGATATCATGGCAGCACCGGTCGCTGCAGGCTTTGTTACATTGACCAAATCACAAAAAGTCGCAGGCTGTGTGCTTGCCAATATCGGTTCTGAAACAGTCTCTATCGCCGTCTTCGAAAATAACATACCCACTTCACTAGAAGTGTTCCCTATAGGCTCTACTGATATCACGAATGATATCGCTCTTGGACTGAAAGTACCACTCGAAGAAGCTGAACAGATCAAGGTTGGCGCCATCACTGGAAGTTCATATCCACGAAAGAAACTAGAAGAGATTATCGCCGCACGTCTGTCTGACATTTTCGAGTTAATAGAAGTCCACTTGAAAAGGATTGGAAGAAACGGTCTCCTACCAGCTGGTATAGTCATCACTGGTGGTGGTTCAGGACTCAACGCCATAGACACTATGGGTAAAGTCGCACTCAAACTTCCAGCACGTATAGGTACTATCGGTATCACAAATGGCTCATCTTCTTTCCGAGATGCTACTTGGGCTGTTGCTTATGGACTCTGTATATGGGGATTGTACACCGAAGAAGGTCCTGAAATAGATACCTCAGTCCAGTTCTTGAAGAATGCTCTACGTGCAACCAGACGCTGGTTTGCTAAGTTTTTGCCATAATAAAAAAGCGCCAACTCAATGGCGCGCACATATAAAAACTATGGTTTTACCAGGACATTTGGCAGGAGGATATTTGGTAACATTGGCTCTCGTGAGCATAACTCATGCCGGTTCTAACGGCGTTTTTACTCATGAACAATTAAACGTACTTTTGATTATCGGGACATTAGCTGGAGAATTACCAGACATAGACCTCATCAGAGATTATTTTGAGCAGAGACGTGATGAGAAACATCTCATAGACCACCGAGAATACTTTACTCATGCTCCTTCTTTCTGGCTTGCTGTCAGTTTGGTCATTGTGACTTCTGGATATGTGGCTGGTTCTTCATTCACACAATATGTAGGTTGGATTATCTTGGCTGGAACTTGGAGCCACTTCATCTTGGATTCTATAGAGCATGGAGTTATCTGGTTGTGGCCATTGACCAATAAAAAATTCCGCTTATTGGAAACGCCAGATTCTTTCATAGAAGGACATCCTGGAACTATCCCATATTATTGGAGATTTATAACACAAAAATATTTCAAATATTGGACTTTCTACGCGGAGATCGTCGTGACTATAGTAACCTTGTTCACATTGTTGAAATGGTTGTAATAAAATATATTTTCTTACAAAGGATAAGATAATTAGAACACTTTTTGTTGTATATAAAAAGGCCTTGTATCCTCTCTACTCTGTGGTAATATACAGCGTACATAACTACCCAGTCATATTTTTATTATTTGTATAGAATATTCATCCATATATGCCTAACATAACCCCAGATATCGAAGCTTTCGCACGTATAAAAGTCCTAGGAGTAGGAGGATCCGGAGGCAATGCAGTGAACCACATGATCAACAGCAAGGTTAAAGGCGTTGATTTTATAACTATAAATACAGACTCGCAAGACTTACACAGATCTCTAGCAAAGAAACGTATCCACATCGGTAAAAATCTAACGCGCGGTCTAGGTACTGGTATGAACGCCGACCTCGGTCGGCGCGCAGTAGAAGAGACTCGAGATGAGATACAAGACGCTATCAAAGGTGCAGACATGGTCTTCGTGACTTGTGGTGAAGGTGGTGGTACAGGCAGTGGTGCTTCTCCTATGGTTGCACGTATTGCAAAAGAACTTGGTTGTCTCACGGTTGCTGTGGTCACAAAGCCCTTCTTCTTCGAAGGGCGTCAGCGTGGCCGCATAGCAGAAGCAGGACTAGATGAACTCAAGAAAGAGGTCGACGCTATCATCGTCATACCTAACGATCGTCTTCTCTCAGCTATAGACAAAGGCACCACAGTCAAAAATGCCTTCTCTATGTGTGATGAAATACTCCGTCATGCTGTTGAAGGTATCTCAGATCTTATAACCACACCAGGTATCATCAACATCGACTTCGCAGATATCCGTACAGTCATGGAAAATGCTGGCTCAGCACTTATGGGTATAGGTACAGCTATCGGTGAAAATCGTGCCATCGAAGCCGCCAAAGCTGCCATCAACTCACCACTTCTCGATGTTTCCATCACCGGTTCTAAGGGTGTCCTCTTCTCGATTGCTGGTGGTGAAGATCTCACCATGTTCGAGATCCAAGACGCCGCTAAGGTCATCACCGAGTCTATCGATCCTGAAGCTAAGATTATCTTCGGTACAGTCCGTGACGATAAGCTTAAGAAAAATGAGATCAAGATTACAGTTATCGCTACTGGTTTTCCTGAAGGTAATACTGCTCCGGCTAGACCTTCTAGTATGTCGCTCGGTGATACAACCATAACTTCTATCGGAAGAAGTGGTGAAAAAGAAAAAGGCAAAATCTTCCATTCAGCACCAGAAGCAAAGCGTGATAATTCCAGTTCTGGTCCTGCCGAAAAAGTTGTCGATATAAAGAAGCCCGCTACACCAGCTCCAGCTGCCAAACCTGTTGATGATGACGATGATTGGGGTGCTGTACCAGCATTCTTGAGGAGATCTAGGTTGAAATAGTGAGGGAGTTATTTTTATTTGCTACAATACATACATCATGACTTACGACCTAGCTATTATTGGTGGCGGACCAGCTGGAGCAGCGGCAGCTGTTTATGCTGCTCGTAAGCGCCTACGCACAATAGTTATCGCGAAAGACTGGGTCGGCCAAAGCTCAGTTTCTGAGAAGATAGAAAATTGGGTTGGAACTATAGCCATATCTGGTGTCGAACTTTCTAAGAACTTGGAAATGCACGCCAGGGCTTACGCAAAAGATCCGGTTAGTGGTGCCGAAATCCTTACTTTCAAAAATGGAGAATCATGTATCGAGCTCAGCCGACCAAAAGACAAGACTAGCACTGGCGATTCATTTTCAATAAAGACAATCGGGTGCTCAACCAAAAATACATACAAGGCACGCACAATACTCATAGCTAGCGGTAGCGGCCGTCGTCAGCTTGAGATAAAAGGTGCAAAAGAATTCGAACACAAAGGACTCACCTATTGTGCAACTTGTGATGGACCTATATATGCTGACCAAGACGTAGTCGTTATTGGTGGGGGTAATGCTGCCTTCGAGAGTGCTGCTCAACTACTGGCGTATTGTAAGAGTGTTACCTTATTAAATAGAAGTTCAATCTTCAAAGCTGATCCTGGAACCATAGAAACAGTCAGTAAAAATCCAAAGATGAATATTATCACCAACGCAATACCAAAAGAAGTAACTGGTAATAAATTCGTAACTTCTATTACATACACAGATATAACCAGCAAAAAAGACATCGTAATAAATACAACCGGTATATTTGTGGAAATAGGTGCCATTCCCAATACAGTCTTCGCAAAAGATCTTATAAAACTAGACCAGACAAATCACGTAGTTACAGACTCTCGTAACCAGCGTACGAACACAGACGGCATCTGGTCAGCCGGCGACTGTACTGACGGCTTATACCATCAAAATAATATCGCTGCTGGAGACGCGGTCAAGGCTATAGAAGATATATACCTTTATCTACATACATAGCTACCATAAAGCCTCTGGTAAACAGACGCGGCTTCATAACCAGATACCTCACTTCGCTTTCACACAAGCACCCCAAAGGCCTAGCTTATTTTTCTGTGCCAAAGCCTCGGCTACACGAAATTCCTTTTGCATAGAATAAGCTAAACCATAAGTATATTCTCTGGCAAAACCTTCCTTAATCATAATCTCGTTGTAAAATAGGCCGTCATCACGATAGACATAAGCCAAATAACGATCATATTTGTCTTTGAGTTCCCTATTTGGATTGAAGATCAACTTGACCTTGTGACCATTTAATAAATCCTTAGCTAGAGCAGAGGCTTCTGATCCATAACATTCCACAGGCTTTCGAGGATCGACCGTCTCTGGAGTGTTAATACCGAGAACACGTATGGTGATGATTTTCGGAGTTAGATGAGGTGACCATTTAGTATAAGACTCATCCGAACCGCCAACGTCGACTTTGAATGTGTCGCCATCGACGACATAAGTTATAGGATAATATGCATCCGGACTTATATTTACTTCATCAGGAGCTACACCAAGTAGGCCGAAAACCCTATTCGACCATATAACAAAAACACAGACTACTACAAGCACAAACACGGCTATCAAGATAGCGAATTTCTTTTTTCTTATCATACTTCACACGATGTCCGACAACATCAACTTCCACTGTAGCCCTACGGGGAGTCGAACCCCGGTTAACGGATTGAAAACCCGTTGTCCTAACCATTAGACGATAGGGCCATATACGTGCACAATACAACCAATGTAGACCAGTAGCAATATAACATTTTTTCAGAAAATGGCAAAAAGCTGAAAGTGAAGACGTTTTATGATATTGTAAAACGGCTTATAGACAGCATGGCTTCCTGGAGAGGTGGCTGAGTGGTCGAAGGCACCGCTCTCGAAAAGCGGCGGGGGCGCAAGCTCCTCGAGGGTTCAAATCCCTCCCTCTCCGCAAAAAACTGAAGTCGGTTTCCGTAAGCGGAATCGTGTCGTCGCAAACCACAGATTGAGGGCAGGGCGACATTCCTCCCCAGACCCCTCCTGTCGCCCTGCCCGCATTTTGCTTGGCGTTTTGGTAGATTTCGGGGACGAAGGCAAAAGGTGGACGCGGTGCGTATGCAAGGGTGCGGTCGCGGACGAGTGGGTTCGAACCGACTTTTTGGAAAAATGAACGAATTTTCGCAGGATCATTGCTCTCCGCCACAATACCGGCTTGTTTACAGTCGTTTAGGAAATTTATGACTGGTTCGAACCGAATCGTCGAAATTCGCTCCAATGAGGCTAATTTGTCGCTCAAAGTATGCTTTTTTGTCACCAGTATATTCTTGGTCTCTTGATATTCAGGAAGTGTCAACGCGTTCTCAAGGTAGGCGGTCATGAGTTTATCGAGCTTGGCGTCGATCTCCGAAACCCCGATGTTCACTTTGTCCGTCTGATTTTTCAGAAGTTTGTCGTTTTCGGTTTTGTCTTTCTCAGTTTCGGCAATGAGCCAATCGGCTACCGCGTCAGATAGTGAATACTTTTTTAGTTCAGTTTGAATCTGCGAAGTGATGACCTCCTCACGGACATATTTCTGTGAGCAAGGACCTTTGCGTTTTGTGCAACGCAAATAGTTGTGACCTTTCTGCGTTTCGGTCGTGATGAAGCAACCACATTCTCCGCAATGGAGTAAGCCTCGATACGTATATGACTTCAATTCTTTTGTCTTCGGCTTACTTTTTCTAGTCATAACATCCTGCACATCGTCAAAAAGTTTTTTCGATATGATAGGTTCATGCTTACCTTCGTAGAACTCACCACTATAGCGAATGAGACCATGATAGAAGGGATTTTTCAGTAGATACTGATAGTTGGAAATAGAGAGAAGACCATCACGATATCCTGTAAGACCAAGATCGTTGATTTTTCGTCTGACTTGAGCAAATGTAAAGTCACCTGTGGCGTATGCTTCGAAAGCTTTTCTGACGAGCGATGATTTTATCGGATCAACATAAATATTTTTTGTAATCTTGTCGTTCAGATATCCAAGGGGTGCCTTTTGTGGCCATATACCATTTTTCAATTTTTGTCTGTGACCACGTTTTATGTTTTCAGACAGGTTGTCCACATAATACTGTACTGGACCCCTTTCATTGCACGCCATCCTTGTTAGCTGAATTGTACGCCGCCAACACGAGTTAGCTCGAGTACCTAGAGGCAGTCGAGCGCTCAATAGGTTTGGAATGATATAATAAACACATGAAAAATTATGAAGTTCAGTATGAACAAAGTGTGCTCTCAGAGTCTAATGATTTGAGAGGTCTTAATTTGGTTGACAAAGATTTTAGATTTGTTTCTGTCGACACCTTGAATAAGGTTGATTTTGACTCAAAGACTGAGTGGCCAAACTTGGAACGAATGCCAGCCGAATTTGATCCAAAGATACTTATGGAATCTAGTAAAGATCCAGGTTTGGGAATTAGAGAATTACACAAAGAAGGTGTTGGGGTAATGGGGTCAAAGTTGCAATAATTGATCAAACACTTTCATCTTCAGAAGGTCAATTGATGATGCATTCGGAATATTCATCAAGAATTACTGATTATCGTGAATATGATTCAGCTACCTCTGAAGGTGAAAGTATGCACGGTCCAGCTGTTGCAAGTCTTTTCATCGGAAGAACATGTGGTGTTGCACCTGGAGCCGAACTTATCTATAAGGCAGTACCATCGGGTAGAAATTTTAATTTTCAGGCTTATGCACTGTTTGATATCATTGAACAAAATAAATCTCTTCCCTTAAAGGATAAGATAAGAATAGTTAGTTGTTCTATTGGTTATATGGAGGAAAGACCAGAACCTGGACTTGAGAGATGGATAAAAGCAATCAAAACAGCCGAATCGGAAGGAATTATTGTTTCTGATGTTGGAGATCGAACTGGTGTAGATTACATTGGAGGTGGAACTTGTGGTGATAAAAATGATGTAGATAGTTACGATATAGCTTTATTTATGACAGAAGATAAGGATGAGGAATTAAAGAGACTTATTTCTGAAAGAGATATTGATGGATTATTAAGAAAAACTAGAAAAATAAAAGGTAAACAAGTTGAACATATTTCAGATATTAATTTAAAAAAAATGATTGAAAAATCTTTGGATGAAAAACGAAATGAAATAATAATTCCATCTGACTATAGGACAATGGCATCTAATACAGGGCCAGAAGATTATATGTACAACGGAAAGGGGGGAATGAGTTGGTCGGTTCCATATATTTCAGGATTATTTGCCCTGGCTTTACAAATTAATCCTAACCTAAGAAAGGAAGTACTGGCAGAAGCTGTAAACAAAACTGTAATTCTTAATAAAAAAGGACTGAGAGTTATAAATCCTAGAGGTTTTATTGAAGCTATTAGACGAGAAGAAAAATAATTTTAACTCTCTGCTCGAGATGCGTCGATGTGATATTTTTAAATCTAACCCAAAAGCCTTACAGGGCAATGAACCAAAAGGTTCTAATTCGAGACACCCCGCAAATTCGCGAAAAACGCAGAATCTACTACCAATCCACTTCTCTCAAACCATTTTCCTTGAGATACTTATTTGCCTTACTGAAATGTCTACTACCAAAGAATCCGCTATAAGCTGAGAACGGTGATGGATGTGCGGATTCCAAGACTAGGTGTTTGGTTCGATCTATAGACGCACCTTTATTCTTGGCATAATTCCCCCATAACATAAAAACTATATGCTCTTTATTTTTAGATAGTTCGCGCACAACTGTGTCTGTGAATTCCTCCCAGCCATATCCTTGATGCGAACCCGGCTGACCAGCACGCACTGTTAGAGTCGAGTTCAGAAGCAGAACTCCTTGCTTTGCCCAACGAGAGAGATCGCCGTCAACCAACGGTTCTATACCGAGATCAGATTTTATCTCTTTAAATATATTTACAAGTGATGGTGGAATACGGATTCCATTACAAACCGCGAAACAGAGACCGTTTGCTTGATCTTTACCATGATATGGATCTTGGCCTAAAATGACTACTCTAACTTCATTAAACGGACAGAGATCAAAAGCTTTGAAAATATCTTTCGGTTGAGGAAATATGGACGTACTCTTATATTCACTCTTAACAAAATCAGTCAGTGTACCAAAATACGGCTTTGTAAATTCATCGCCTAGTACCACTTTCCAAGATGGTTCAAGTTTTACTGAGATACCAGCCATATCTATAACATGATACCACATCAGCGAACTATAGATTTTTTCCTATTTTCTGCTATATTTAGTCAAAGGTGCGGTTAGCTGTTTTGGTAGACTGAGACCAGAGGTGGATAGAGGAATATTGCATTGATAAAATACATATGCGCGGTTAGCTCAGTTGGTAGAGCATCCCCTTGACGTGGGGAGGGTCACAGGTTCGAATCCTGTATCGCGCACAATCAGTCAGACTGGTAAAATATATGATTATTCTCGGCATAGAAACATCTTGTGATGAGACAGCTTTGGCCCTCATAGAAACACGCGAAACTATTCTTAGTAAAGATGGTAATGACGGAACGCTTGAATACCGTATCATCTCTTCCTTGGTCCATTCTCAAGCCGCCTTACACAGTGCTTATGGTGGCGTCTTCCCTAACCTGGCAAAAAGAGAACATAGTAAAAACTTAATACCCCTTTTGAAAAAGCTTTTGGATGAATCCGGTGTATACGAATCTATCGTCACTGAGAAAAGTGTTAAAACGAAAATTTTGGCTGATGAAATGTTTGATACCAAGATGACAGAACTCACAAAACTACTCGCTGAAAAAAATTCTGATTTGCTTGCATCGATTACAAATACAAATATAGAAAATAATCCGACATGTAAAAATAACGCTGATTTCTTGAAAAATATACCCGACATAGATCTTATAGCTGTCACCGAAGGTCCAGGTCTTGAGCCAGCTCTTTGGGTTGGTATAAACTTCGCAATCATACTTTCCAAGCTCTGGAACATACCGATAAAAGCAGTGAACCATATGGAGGGTCATATAGTTGGCTCATTACTCCAATCTGATAAACCTTATGGTACTTGGCAAAATCTCAAAACCTTACCTTTGCCAGCAGTATCCTTACTTATAAGTGGAGGTCATACCGAACTGGTCAAGATAGACCATTGTGGCTCAAATGGTGGAAATGAGCCACAAGACACAAGCGATGAAAATTACCATTATAGTATGCTTGGTCAGACAAAGGATGATGCTGTAGGAGAGGCTTTCGACAAAGTGGCTCGCCTTCTTGTTTTGCCATACCCTGGTGGTCCTCACATATCTAAACTGGCCTATGAGGCTAGAGAAAAAAATATTGCCTCACCAGTCAAACTTCCTAGACCGATGATACAAAGTGGTGACTGTAATTTTTCATTTTCTGGACTAAAGACAGCTGTACTATATGCTCTGAAAAAGATGCCACACCAGACGACATCTGAAAATACTGTTAATGATACCGAAATCCAGCAAGACTTCAGAACTGGTTTGGCTAGAGAGTTCGAAGATGCAGTGGCTGATGTGTTGGAAAACAAACTCAATCGGGCCATATCTGAACATGACGCAAAAGCCATCATCGTTGGTGGTGGAGTCAGTGCGAACCATCTCTTACGTGAAAGATTCAACAAAATCGCCACCAGCCATAATATTCCACTTTTCCTGCCAGATCAGCATGTATCTGGTGACAATGCACTGATGATCGCTCTGGTAGCGGCCATGAATAATACACCGACAAGACACATCCTGCGCGCCAACGGGACGAAAAGTTTGGTATAATTCCAATGCATGAATCTTTTGTATGCAATATTGATGGGCATCTTACCTCCTCTGGCTTGGCTGGCATTTTGGCTTAGAGAAGACAGTAACCCCGAACCAAAGTCATTGATCGCATCACTTTTCTTCGCTGGAGCCATATCTGTATCTGTAGCTCTTTTCGGAGAAAAACTCATAACTTACATGGCTTACAGCCAAAACATCCAGTACATGCTTTGGGCTGGCATAGAGGAAGTCATAAAATTCATCATACTCATAACCATAGCTCTAAATGCCAAGACAAATGATGAACCAATAGACGCTATGATGTATTGCATAACCATTGCTCTCGGTTTTGCCGCTCTAGAAAATACCCTTTTCGTTATGGGACCATTTGCTAGTGGTAATATCGTCGCAGGTCTCATCGCTGGCAATATGCGCGCAATAGGTGCCACACTTGTACACACAGTAAGCACAGCTTGTATAGGTTTCGCATATGGATATGTGTTCTATGGAAATAGATTCTCCAAGGCCATAGCTCTACTTGTTGGCTTGACTGCCAGTATCGCTATACATGCTGTATTCAATATATCAGTCGTAGGCGGAGACCCTACAAATACTCTCAAAGCTTTCGCTTGGATCTGGGGGGCGGTCGTGATTATGATAGTCTTGTTCGAAGAGATCAAGCTTGTTAGACCGAAAGAGATATAATATAATCATAACAATATGTCAAAAGAAAAAAAATCATTCTTCGAGCGTCTAACTGGAACTGTTCGGATGAACAACGACGAGGTATCTTCAACTGAAGAAAAACATCACAAGAAAGTCGTGCCACATAGCGATGCGGCCGATGTGACATCTTGGATAGACGATGAATCAGACAAAGACGGTGAGCTCACTGTCGATGTATACCAAACTCCGGAGATGATAGTAGTAAAAAGCATGATTGCTGGAGTACGTCCAGAAGACTTGGATGTATCTATAACTCGTGACATAGTCACTATAAGAGGCAAACGTGAAGAAGAACGTACTGTGAGAGAGGAGGATTATTTCGCTAGAGAACTATATTGGGGTTCTTTCTCAAGAACCATATCATTGCCAGAAGAGGTAGATGTTGAGGAATCAGAAGCTATTGAAAAGCATGGACTTTTAATTTTGAAGCTTCCTAAGTTAGACAAGAAGAAACAATCACGACTCAAGGTCAAGACGGTTTAAATCAACTGCTTTTATCTAACAAGATTCTTTATATATCCAATGTCGCCAACTTAGCATTTGACTGGATGAACGACTTTCTAGCTGGGACATCATCACCCATCAACATATCGAAGACTTTGTCTGCTTCAGAAGCGTCATCTATACTGACTTGCTTCAAGATGCGCTTCTCTGGATCCATAGTAGTTTCCCAAAGCTCGTCAGAGTTCATCTCTCCAAGACCCTTATAGCGTTGTATAGAAACTTTTGGAGCTTTGCCTTTTGCGACTGCTGCCTCTTCAGCCTCATCTCCAGCTTCTTCTCCACCAACACTAGCCGCATTAAGTAGATCATTTCTGGCATCTTCTATCTCGGCTGCTTCGGCTTCGGCGTCTGCCATAGCAGCATCGTCAAATTCTTTTCCTAGAGCTTTCGTTTTTGCGGCGTCATCGTAGAAATACAAAATCTCTTTTCCTCTCTTAACTTTATAAAGTGGTGGCTGAGCAATATATACGTGTCCAGCATCGACAAGTGGTCTGAAGTGACGATAAAGCAGAGTGAGTATAAGAGTACGTATATGAGCTCCGTCGACGTCAGCATCTGTAGCAAGGATAATCTTGTGATAACGAAGCTTGCCTATCTCAAAAGTATCACCTATAGCCGTACCGAGTGCCAAGACTAAGTTCTTGATCTGTTCAGATCCGAGCATACGGTCAAGACGAGCGCGTTCGATATTCAAAATCTTTCCACGTAGCGGCAAGATGGCTTGGGTACGACGATCACGGCCTTGTTTGGCTGTACCTCCAGCAGAATCTCCCTCCACTATGAATAGCTCGCTATCGGCTGGATCGTTTGATTGACAGTCAGCGAGTTTACCTGGCAAAGTCATACCTTCTAGAGCACCCTTACGCAAAACGCTGTCCTTGGCAGCTTTTGCGGCTTTGCGGGCCTTCATAGCAAGGATAACCTTACCGATGATAGACCTGGCTTCTTCGGGGTTTTCCTCTAGGAATGTAGCAAATGCATCACCAAATACCGTCGCTACTGCACTTTGTGCCTCCATGCTACCGAGCTTAGCTTTCGTCTGACCTTCAAACTGAATCTCACGTAATTTCACTGATATAACAGCCGTCAGCCCTTCTAGAGCATCATCACCAGTGAAACTCTCCTCACTAGCTTTGGCGAGATTATTGTTCTTGGCATAAGTGTTGAGTGTACGAGTTAGGGCTGTCTTGAAACCTGTAACATGTGTACCACCTTCTGGTGTATGGATATTGTTAGCGAAAGCCAAGATACGAGATGAGACATCGTCGGCATATTGCAAAGCGACTTCTACAGACTCCACTCCTTCAACTTTCTTCTCTACATAGAAAATGCTCTTATGCGTAGGCTTAAGAAGTTGATTTGTGAATCTTATAAGAGATACAAGTCCTCCTTCAAAATAAAATGTGTGTGATGGCGCATCTATACCAGTCTCTCTTAAGAAGAATATATCGTCATCTTGACCAAAAGTCGGAACTTGACCACGGGCGTCGATGATACTAATACGCAATCCGCGCACCAGATATGCTTGCTGACGCATGTGTCCAACGACGCGATGCCATTCGAAATTTACACCTTCCTTAAAAATCTCCGTATCTGGTTCAAAAGTAACAATAGTTCCATGTTGCTTCGTTGAGCCAATCTTCTTCACAGCAGCCTTTCTCTTTCCTTTCGAATATTCCTGCATGTAAATACCGCCATCTTTGTGTACTACGACTTTCAAGTAAATAGAGAGTGCATTCACAACAGACGCACCGACACCGTGAAGACCACCGGAAACCTTATAGCCTTCACCACCAAACTTACCTCCAGCATGTAAAACTGTCATGATCGTCTCGAGAGCAGAAACTTTCGTCTGTTTGTGTATGTCTACTGGTATACCGCGGCCGTTATCTACTACACGTACACGATTGCCAGGAAGAAGCGCGATCTCGATATCGTTGGCGAAACCACCCATCGCTTCGTCACGAGAGTTGTCGAATATCTCAGTGATGAGATGATGCAAACCGTCTGGTCCAGTCGTACCGATATACATGCCCGGACGCTTACGGACAGGATCTAGTCCTTCCAGGACGGTGATGGATGATGCGTCATAATTTCCTTTATTATCAGCAGATTTTTTGTTATCTTTTTCTTTGGCCATGTTGTAGATATTTGGTAAAAAATAAAGAAGCTTTCAAGCTTTTTATGGGTATATTATAGCAAATTCGGTGTACCAAAGCGAGAGAAAAATCAGTGGAAAAGTACCCTAAACGTGGCTCAAATCATTGACAAATCTGACTAACATAACATATAGTCTATGGTAGAGTTAGAAGATTAAACAGATCTCAAAATCAATGTTCCAAAAGTCCTAAGGAGGGACAAATGAAAGAAAAAATATCTGGGAAGGCCTGGCCGTGGTGGACGATGTTCTTGGCACAATACATATCTTTTTTTGTGCCATGGTTGCTTATCGGGTCAGTGTTGTTGTCTATGGCAATATTCTCGCTAAACGTGAACTGGTTAGTGGAGATACTACTGATCGTATCCAGTATCATCATCATGATACTTACGATAACCATCGCAATATTCCACGGCTGGTTCGTAGTCACTGAATACTATAAGCGTGAAGATATCGACCGTATCATCTTCATCAAAGAAATGACGCTTGATATGCATTATGTGGTGAAAAACGTGAATCCATTTTCGCTCCTATACATGCTATTCTTCAAGTTGAGTTGGTGGTGGCGAGACAAGACTAGCCAATACTTCTGAAGAAGATATCTGAATGAAAGGAAAAGTGTGATGGTGGTAGGTCATAGACCTGCCACCATTTTTATTTGGGGCATACTAGAGAGGTTAACGTTTTCTAGTCAATAGCTTGGCATCACTTTGTGATTAATTGCATCGGCGGGCGAAGTGAAATTCCCATGTGAAGTCGTTCGTTGTTGTAGTACTCAAGGTAATTCTTGAGGGCTTTGTTTAATGC
>Ga0209083_1000935_pt1 | contig 37018 bp, 26 predicted proteins | sample AM7aDNAmetaG_FD_184132 | JGI IMG/M metagenome (GOLD analysis project Ga0209083, IMG submission 184132) | Freshwater microbial communities from Finland to study Microbial Dark Matter (Phase II) - AM7a DNA metaG (SPAdes) (version 3) | ecosystem: Environmental > Aquatic > Freshwater > Lake ... | reverse complement strand
CTGATAAACATGCCCTAAAGGTAAAAAAAAACACCCCGGGACACCCAAATAGCACACCCCTACAACATCATCTCGCTGTATATCTAATAGTTATGTTTTGGGGTAGAAAAAAGTGTCGAAGTCAGGAAAATATTCCAAACCCGGGATAGGTATATCCATAATTGCTATTGACCACCGGGGTTCCGAAAGAATACGAAAAGAGGTTCGTGTTCACCGTTGAAAAAACGGTCAATGAATTATTCGCCACCCAGTCTTCTCCCGTAACCGTCGAGGCAGAAGCAGTGATATATACGTCCTCGGAAATCGATGGTGACCATGCGGTGAAATTGATTGTGGAACTGGTATTTGCCGCGACAGACACCCCTGTCTGGGTGTATGAGTACCTGAGGGTGTTTGTTGCATAATCTTTTACCGTAATGGTTAGATCAAAACTGGCGGCTGAGGCTGAAACGTTTGAAACCCTGACAGCCAGCGGCGCAGGGGTCCCGTATGGATTTGGCAATTTACCGAGGGTATAGATGTTGGTTACGTTCACGACATCCGTAAAAGCTGTTGCCGTACTGAAAATGGTGGCAGGGCGGTAATTTGAAGCGCTTAATGTTGTTGGCAAAGCCGATGCGTTGTTGGCTCCCCGAAGTCCGTTTGTAAGGCTGGTATTGCAGAAATGTGTTACCGGGTATGATCCGACAGTTCCGGTGGAACTGAATTCCCAGGCCACATAAACCCCGCTTCCCGAATAGGTGAAAGGAGTTCCTGCAGTGAAAATAACATAGTACGCATTATTGTTTATCTGGACAGAATAACTTGCCTTGGTACTGACTTGTGTAAATCCGGAAGTTGTCCACGAATTCCCAAGTGTATAGGTTGCATCGGTTGTGTTTTTCAAATAGATATTCAATGTACCGCTCAGCGTTCCCGTGCCAGCTGTTTGCACTAAAAACCCGATGGAATTGATATTGAGCCCCGACGTAAAGCCGCTTGCTGTCATTTCAGCAGGCGTGATCAGGTATTCAGTTCTCTGATACTTGAAATAATTACTGGGAGCCCGGTTGTTCTGGGATGTACCTCCGTTGTCGGGTAAAGCCCATACGCTGGTTTCAGTTAAAGGTGCATCGGTTTGTGTGCCAACAATAAGCCCATGATGGGTGCTCATGGCAGAAGATGCGATGTCTTTGGATATCCCGTTGGATGATTCCTTCATTTCCTGCCCGAATGTATACACGGACATCAGTAAGGCAAGCATTGAAAATAACAATTTCCTCATAATCACTTTTTTTAAGGTTAGTAAATGGCTATTAATTTGGTTAATACAGGTTGAGGATCATGGTGGAACTGTATCATCTTACAAAAACCACCTCTCCCCAATTTAAGGAAAAGCCGGAACCCCATTGCTGGGATTCCGGCTTTCCATTAAGCAAGGTACCACGTTCCCCTTCCTGTTTGGGGAGGGTCAGGGTGGGTTTTACCTTGTCTTAACCAATTTAATTGTTTCAGTATAACCATTGGCAATGACCTTCACAAAATAAAGGCCGGAGGGTAATGATGAGGTTCCAACCTCATGCGATTTCGCTCCGATCATTTGTTCGGTGATCACCTTTTCGCCGTGCATGCTGTATACTTCAATATTGATATTGCTATACTGCACGTGTCCCTTCTGTGCAATGGTGAAATTGCCATTGGTCGGGTTCGGGTAGATGGTGAAGAAGGCCTGCTCGAGGCTTGGTTGGGTTTGTGCAACAGGTTCCGGAGCAGCCGGGAGCATAGGCGCTTTGCCACCGCAATAGGTTCCCGTTGAAATCCTGCCCCACAGGTAACCACCAGCAGAAACAGTGGTTCCCGTGATGAAATCGATGCTTACACCGGCAATAAAGTTAGCGCTGGCGCCAGAATTAACAGCCAACGGTCCAACAGTAATGATGTTGCTGGCGTCGTAACAGTTGTTTTCCGGGCTGATCAGGGTACCGGTAACTGTTCTGTTGACCGGAAGACCAGCTTCAACCTTTACATTGTCAATGTACAGGTCATTTCCATAACCACTTATCCCGGCAAACTTGATTTTGTTGGTGCCGGCAGGTAAAACGATGCTGTGTGTAGCCCATTGAGCTGCAGTTGGGACAAATTCTCCCGGAGCAACAGTACCACCGGTATTTAAGATACCACTTGTTCCGCCAGGCATTGCCTCAAGCAACAGGTAGCTCAGTCCGCCATCGGTGGAATAATAAACATCCAGTTCGTCGGGTTCACCTGAATAGGTAGCATATGCATAATCAAATTTCAATTTTGGTGAACTTAATCCAGTGGTGTTAAATTCAAATGTCATCAGGTTCATGACAGCTCCTGCAGTATAGTTATAAAAATTAGCAAGGGCCGATGCAGTTCCGGTTCCATAACCGCTGCAATCGGTTGATCTTACCCATGGGGCTGTTCCGCCAATGCTCCAGCAGGAAGGTGCGAAAGCAGTCAGTTCAAAGCCTTCATTGAAGGGCGCCGCAGCAACCGCACAAAGAGTTGTAAAGGAGGAGGGGCCTGCCCATTCGCTGAAAGTGCCACTGCAGTTTGTACGCACGTAGAAACTATATTGGGTGTTGGCTGTTAACCCGCCCAATGGATAAGGATTTGTCACTCCGGTGGTCACAATGGTACCTGAACCGAGCGGGAATCCGAAGAGGCCGTATTGAAGTTCCCAAACGGTGCCGGTGCCGGCATTCCATCCGAGACTGGCGCTGGTGGTCGTAATGCTGCTGGCAGCCAGAGAGGAAGGCGACGAACAGGCTGGGGTTTCTTCCACGATAAAATCATCAATATCCGTTAACCAGTCACCCGTTGCCCAGGTGCCGTAGAAACGGACCTTGAGTGAAGACGAGGAATAACCTGTGAGTGGGATCCTGAGTGTGACAAAATCCTGGCTGGTTACATGGGTTGTTTGGTCAATGGTATAGATGGTCGTCCATGGAGCGGCACCAGTAGTAGATACCTGAACCTCAACTTTATCTCCTGCACCCAATACTTTGCCGGGACCCGGATATACGCCGGAAACCCAATCGGTGAGACGATAGGCAAAGGCAAGTCTGCAAGGGTTCGCCGTGGTAACAACAAACGGGGAAACTGCGGTGAAGTTCATATAATCCGGACCACTGGTTCCCCACATATCGAAGTACATCCCTTTGGAACCTGATGTGCCGTGAAGAGGTGAAACAGACATGGTTCCCGACCAGCCGATGGGTAATTGCGTGGTTACCTCGAAATTCTGAGGATAAGGCACTCCGTAATAGGTTGGTGCAGAGGATGTCACAACCCTGGAATAATGGTTTGCTGCGTCAACTGAGTATGCCTGATAATAATAGATGGTGCTCAGCACAAGTCCGGTATGGCTGAAAGAGGTGCCGGAAGCGTTGTAAATCACCTTGCCGCCTCCGGGGAGGAAACTGTTGACCGCATAAGGGGTGCCATCAACGGGTGCACCAAAGGTGTTGGTTGTACTGTATACAACCATTACCGGGTTGGTATTGACGTTCTGGATCCAGCTCAGGTTGATCTGGGTTGCAGCTGCCGTGGTAGCAGTGAAATCCCTGGGATAGACAACACCCGTAAAAGGAGCAACCACTGCTTCAAGACCCATTTTGTAACCGGTCATTGCCGTTGGGGTTGATCCGCCAATATCGAACTGGTAATAAGCATTTTCCCTGAGTGGTACTTCTCCGCCGTAGGCCATCGGGTAATAGGTTGCGGTAGCCGTGGTGGTTGCCAGACCAACATAAAATTCCTCAGGACCCACACTGGGAGGCACGAGGATGGGGAAGTTTACTATGGTACCTTCTTCTGCCAGCAGGATCGTATGATCGGCTGATGTGCCGATGTATTGTCCCTGTTTGTTCAACACAACAGCAGTAACGACTTTGTCCGTGCAGGTAGTTGAATTCCCGATTGCAACATTGACACTGTTGACCAATCCGGCACCATGCATGGTATATTTGGCGGCAAAAACGAACGCGTACGGAGCCGTCCAGCCCACAGCGCCCGAAAGGCCAACCATGTTGTAAATGTAACTGAAGGTGTTGTTGTTCACATTTCCGGGTATACTCAATACGTTGTTGGCGATAACGGTTTCCCCTGAGGGGGATGTGGCGGTAGCCTTAATGATCACATCCTCTGCAATGGCAGGGGTCCATGTGAAATTGAGGAGTTGCGCGGTACCGGCTGCCAGAGCGGTCACCGTAACAGGGGCCGAAGTGAAGCGGTTAGTATGGGTCAATGCATCTTCTACTGTTACCACCACGTCAAAGGTGACCGGTGCAGTAAAGGTATTCGCTACCCTGACATTGATCGGGGTGGGTACGCCATAAGGCATCGGGGCCTTTTCGAGGGTATAGATGTTGGTCACTGCAACCATGTCCGTCCAGTAATTGTTGCCAAAGGCAGTAATCGGGCGGTATGAGGAAGCGGCGAGCGTGGTCGGGGGGGCAACGTTGCTGCGGTTTCCAACCAGGCCATTGGTCAGGTTTACATTGCACATTGCAGCCGTGGCGCCTGTCGTGTTAAGGACGGGTCCGCCCGCATTGGCGAATTCCCATGCAACATAAACACCTCCGCCGGTCCAGCTAAAGGTGGACCCTCCGGAAAATGGAACAGTGAAATCGCCTACTGTAATGGGTGTGGTCCAGGAAGGAATGCTGGCTACCATTGTGAAACCTGTGGTGGTCCAGGTTGTTCCCAAAGTAAAGGTTACATCTGCCGTGTTCATCAGGTAGATTTTAAGTTCACCGGTACGGGCTGTGTCACCGGCAGAAGCGAGCTGCCAGCCGATGGAGTTGACATCGGAATTGACCGCTGTTGGAAAGCCACTGGCGATCATTTCAGCAGGGGTGATCAGATACATCGTCCGCTGGTATAGCCAGATGTTGCTCGGGCAACGGCTGTTCGCTGAGGTGCCGGTGGAACCGGTGGCAGGTAAAACCCACAACGCCATGTAATCCGGTGTCATTGGTGAATGAGATACTCCAGGGATGGAAATATTGTCCAGGAGTGTTGCTGCTGTTCCAATATTTGACTGGCCTGCAGATACAGCCATAGATTTCTGTCCGATTGCATACACTGATACAAAAAGGACAATTAAGAATAGTAATGTTTTTTTCATAGTTGTTTCTTTTGGTTTGGTTAATACAAAATGAATTACTAATGATATATATAGAGGGTGATGAATTTTAATAGAGAAATTGCTGAAAAACGTTCAAGAATCATATTTACAACTATTTGAGAAATGGGCTTCAAATCCAGAATAATCCTGGATACGTTGTATACCGGGACGGTAAAGTTAATAAAATAACTGGTTTGTTCATAAGATGGTTAAGATTTAACAAATTTTAACAAAACATCCGGGCCCTTCGAGGGCCTCTGGGCGAAGGGCCCGATATCTATAATACTTTCGGATCATTTTTATTTTCATGATAGAACCAATCATCATCGCCCATCACGGCATCGGTGATTTTACCGATTGGCACTTTTAAGTACTTTCCCACGGCCGACACGGCAATGTCGCCGTTTTCCAGAATAATTTCACCGGTTCCCTCGAAGAACCTGGGGCCATCCCTGAGCACCCTTCCCACGATTTTTAACTCCTGGTCAAGCGGGATCGGTTTTCTGAATTTGGTCGTCAATTCAAGGGTAACCCCCCAAACCTGGTCGGCTTTCCCATGGGCGATGGCTCTCCCGATCGTTTCATCGAGGATGGCTGCAGCAACTCCTCCGTGCATCCGACCGGGATAACTCTGGTGCTTATCGGTTGGTTTGATCAATGCCACCAATTCATCCGCATCCGTTTCGAAAAAGGAGGCCTGCAATCCAAAATCGTTCTGCAGACCGCAAACGAAGCACATTTTCGAATTGTTTTGTTTCTTCAGTACTTTATGTTTCATCATGATTTATGCCGGGCCCTTCGAGGGTCCCGGGGGACCCTCGAAGGGTGAATTTCTCCTCCAAATAATGCTGATTGATCCCAAACATCTCCCGGATCAACCGGATGCGCTCCATGATCTTTTCCCTGCCGGCGGGTTTTCCTGGAAGTTTCCTGCCCACGATCATCACATTTTTAGGGGTATGCTCCATGGAGATAAATTCAAACACTTTTGTTTTGTAGCCATGCGCCTCAAGCACAAGGGCGCGGATGCCATCGGTAATGATCTCGGCCTGGCGCTCTTCAAGAATGCCATGCTTCAATACTCCTTTGAGTTCATTGGTCACCCTGAACTCCTTGCGGACCTGTTTGTGACAGCAGGGTGCACATACGATCAGGGATGCGCCGCCGGTGATCCCCATGAATATGGCATCGTCGGTGGCCGTATCGCACGCATGCAACGCAATCAGCACATCGATTTTATCAAGTTTCACATCGCTGATCGTCCCGCAGATAAATTTCAGCCTGTCAAAAGAAGCCTTTCCGGCAATTTCATTGGACAATTTCACCAGCTCTTCCCTTGATTCCACGCCGGTCATCGCGGGAGATTTCCCAAGAACGTTGGTAAGATAGTCATACAGGGCAAATGTAAGGTACCCTTTACCGGAGCCCATGTCGGCGACGTGGAATTCATGCTTCGACCCTGACGGGGTCCCACACCCTGACGGGGTCTCAAGCTGGAGTTCCGCGATAAACGGGGCGATCAGTTCGATGTACCTGTTGATTTGCTGGTACTTGTCATTCATCTCCCTGCGAACCTCAAAACCGCTGTTCAGAATACCCAGCTCCCTCAGGTAAATATTATTCCCCGGTTCAATGACCCGATGTTTTACCCTGTCGTGGCTGAATGATGCCGCCGGCGTTAAAACAGGCCGGGTGGATGTTATTCTGACCTTCCCCCTGCCCGAAGCAGTTAACTGGATGGTTTCCCCCGTTGTAAACAAATCAGCATTGAAAAACTCCGTTTCCAGCGATTTTTTGATGATCACCAAAGCTTCATCCCGATCAAAGTTCTTCGTGAGATCCTTTGTTTTATAATGGTAAACGAAATTTATCCGGTTGCCTTTTTTGATCTCGATCAGATGGATGAGGATGCTTCTTAAATCAGAGGTAACCTCCCGCTGATTGCTTAACACCAGCTTTATCATTGATTTTTCAGTGATGAAGGCCGTGAGTTTCTCGAAGAAAAGGGACAACTGGTTGTTTTGCATGATATCGGCTATATCTTAGAATTAAACAAAGCTACTGAAATTTCCATCAGAAAGACTTTGTTCCCGAATCTGAACTGTTTAAAGTCATTCCTGATGTCGTTTTGAAAAAACAGTTTTCTTTTCAAATTTTTGTATTTTCACATCAAAATTACCCCGATGGAACATCGTTGCCCGTTTCGCTTCAGGATTTTCCACATCCTGATTTTCATCCTTTTCCTTACCGCATCTTCGCTCCTGGCCCAAAACCACAAACCTGTGACCCCCCGCAAGCGGCCCAGTGTCGGACTGGTTCTCAGCGGTGGCGGCGCCAAGGGATTTGCCTACATCGGGTTGCTGCGGGTGATCCAGGAGGTGGGATTGCCCATCGATTACATCGGGGGATCAAGCATCGGCAGCATCATCGGCGGATTGTATGCCATTGGTTATCATCCCGACACCATTGCCAAACTGATCCGCAGCCAGCCATGGAATGACCTGCTCAAAGACATTACAGCCCGCAAATATGTGGCCTATGAAGAAAAAGGCATCGGCGAAAAAACCATCGTGAGCCTTCCGCTCAAAAACAAGAAAATCGGGATAACTTCCATGTACCAGGGCCAGGAGATCGACCTCCTTCTCAATAAATTTTTTTCATCGGTATATAAAACCACTGACTTCACCAAATTTCAAACCCCGTTTTTGTGCATGGGCACCAACCTGTTTACAGGCGATGCCGTTGTGCTCAATAAAGGCTACCTTCCCATGGCCATTCGCGCCAGCATGTCTATTCCTGGCTATTTCGAACCCACCGATTACCTGGGCTATTACCTCGTTGACGGCGGGGTCGTAAACAATTACCCGGTGAAGGAGGTCAAGGATATGGGCGCAGAGATCATCCTTGGCGGCGACGTTCAGTCGGGACTTCTATCCTCGCGGGAACAACTCCGGTCAATTACCGCGATCCTCGACCAGATAACCACCTTTTCAAGGGTCAGGGCCAATGAGATCGGCGACAGCCTCACCAATGTGAAGGTGCCGATTAAAATGCCCTTTGGCATGATGGATTTTGAACAATACGATTCCATCATGGCCATTGGAGAACGGGTCGCCCGCGCTCACTACAAAGAGATCAAAACACTGGCCGACTCCCTGAATGCCATCGAATTCAAACCACTGAAGAAATACAAGGCGTCCCCGATGGACTCCATCCGGGTCGACAGCCTCATCGTGAGAGGCAACAAAAAAATGAAGGACACTTACTTTAGAAGCATTTTTGGCGATTATCAGCATAGTACCGTTTCTGTTGATGAGCTCCAGAAGGATATCCGGCTCACTTACGGGTCAGGGTATTTCGACCGGGTATCCTACGAACTGGAATACCGGGCCGGTAAAACCTTCCTGGTGATCCATGCAGTGGAAAGTGGGCCGGGCGAATTTTCGGCCGGTGTGCATTATGATTCCGATTACGGCATTGGCCTTTTGCTTGGGGGATCATTCCGCAACGTACTCGGCCCCACCTCGAAACTCTTTGCTGAATTGAATGTCGCCATCAACCCAAGGATCAGGGTCGTATACCTGCTGGGGTTGGGTGGCAAAGCGTCGTTGGGCGCCAATGCTGAAGCCTACACTTTCAAAGTGGATATGTATGATAAAAACACAAAAACCAATAAACTCAATTTAACCAACTACCTGGGTTCCATCTTTTTCAATTACAATTTCCGCAATATGCTGAATTTGAAAGCTGGTTTTGATTATGAATACTTCCGTTTCAGGCAGGACATCATCATCGACAGCACCTTTTTACCATTTGAGAATTTTTCGAGCTATGGCAATGCATTCGTTTCACTGAACGCCGATACGCGCGACCGGCCCTGCTATCCCACGAAAGGAGTAAAGGCTTCCCTGAAAGCCGAATATGTCATGCCTTTGTCAAAAAACTGGTCACAAAACCTGTTTTCCAATACGGCAATTGTCAGCCTGAATTTTAACCAGAGCATCCCTTTTTCCCGGAGGATTGTTTTTCAACCCGGTCTTTTCGCCGGCGCCATCCTCAACAATACCGGATCACCCCCTATCCAGCACATGTTCGGATTGGGAGGACTCACCCCCGAGAACTATATTGGTTCCTTTGTTCCTTTTACCGGGTTGCACTTTATCCAGGATTTCGGGTATTACACGCTGGTTGGCCGCGCGAAGCTTCAATGCAATGTGTATAAAAAGCTGTACCTGAACCTGCATGCCGATGCCGGTGGCAATGAGATAAACGTGGAAGATCTCTTTAAAGGAAGCAATTTCCTTTTTGGTTACGGCGCAACGGCCAGTTACGACAGCTTTATCGGCCCGTTGGAACTCTCGGTAATGGGCTCAAACATCAACCCCGGCGTGATGTTGTTTCTTAGTTTGGGATATTGGTTTTAAAAGCGTGACGCTATAGTATCTGCCTTTTCTTAAACCACCAAAAAATAACAAAGCTTATCAGCGTCATTACCAGCAGGATCAACGGATATCCGAATTGCCAGCGGAGCTCGGGCATAAATTCAAAGTTCATTCCATAGATCCCGGCGATGAAAGTAAGCGGCATGAAAAAGACCGAAAAAATGGTCAGCAGTTTCATTACATCATTGGTTTTCAATGAAACGATCGAGAGATAGATGGTCGAAAGGTTCGCCGAATCGTCGTGGGTTTCATCAAAACTCAGGCTCAGCTTCTGAAGCAGATCCCTCACGTCCTGCAAGGCACTGGCATCCTTTTCGGTGGTGGTGTGCTGTATGATGACCTCTTTCGACAAACTGATGATCCTTCGGTTCAGCCGGCAGGTATTCTTCAGGAAATAAAGCTCTTCAAGCGTAATCCTCGTCTGCCTGTTCATGAAAACAAGCTTTTCCATCTTGTCAATCTCCTCAGAAAGCCTGACCGAATTGGGCTCATAGGATTTAACGGTGTAATACATGATTTTAGTCACGATTTCAGAAGGTTCGCCGATAATTCCCGTGTCAAGGTATTTTGATCGGATTTCGCCGACGATGGCCGCATGAACCCTGTGGATGGTCAGGATCACCTTGTCATTATAAAAAATGGCGATCTTCCGGCTCATTCCCTGGATGGAAGAGGGATGTTCAACAGCCTTTTCATCATACACCCTGAGAATGATAAATGTAAAATCCTGCAGCGATTCCTTTTTCGGCAGGTGGGCAGGCTCAAGGCAATCGGCCAGGGTATAGTAGTCAAGATGATATTTCTTCGAAAATTCCTTCAGTTCCGCATGTGTCGGATCGGTGATGTCGGTCCAGGAGATGTGATCGTTGCTCCAGGTGGTAATGTTTACGGTTTTGTTCATAATTGTATGATAAAAAGGTGACACGTGTCACGCTTCAAGGTATTCTGCAAATTTCCCGTCAATATGCCGGTTGAACCACCGGTCGATGACCGATTTTCTGAACCGCCACTCTTTGCCGAGTTTGGCGGCCGGTATTTTCCCATCCTGGGCCCAGGTATAGATCGTTTGCGGCTTGAGTTTCAGGTAAGCGGCAACCTCCTCTAAAGTCATGATATCATCCATCTGCTATTTCCTGATTTGATTTAAAATTTTCTCCGTGCCGGTCTCTTTTTTGCCGATGGTGTCGGTTTTGTTTTCCTGAACCCTTTTTATCTCAGGTTTTTCAGGTTGTTTGGGTGAAACAAGCTGCTCGACCGAATAAACGATCGCCGTATAAAAATTGCCTTCGTACTTTCTGAAGAATTTAAACTCTTCATTTTTCTCACATAAAAACGGCCGTAAATTCCAAGCCAGCTGGATGCCGACAAACGCCAGGATGATGATCCATATCCTGAACACCGTGACCCCGATCTGAGGGTAGATGCTTTTGTTTTCGCAGGCATATTTCAGTGCATCCACCATGAGCCGCATCCCGAAAACGCCGGCAAAAACAAAGATGGAGACATGAAGAAGCTGCAGAAAATGATAATTCCCCCCGGTGATCTGAAAAACGATCACGATCGGGGCGAACGACAACGCAATGGTTGCAGTAAGGACCACCCCGCTTAAAACGATCACGATCATCTGCCTGAAACTCATCTTCGAACCAAGTACCTGCTGGATGATAAAAAATGAGGGAAAACAGATGATTACCGTGGAGAGAAACAGGACGATCACTTTCACCCCTGTCACGACTGATTGCAGAAAACTGTGATAACTTCCCATGACCATCCCATACAGAAATGCAAACCCGCAAATCAGCAGGAGCTGATTAAATATCAACCTGTTGGATTGCTGCCTGTTGATTTCACTGAAATACGACTCCTTGTTCTGGAAAATTTTAAAAACTTCCCTGATCCCTGTGAATGTTTTCATACCAATGGCGTTTAATTTTTCACAAAGATAATATGTTTTTTACTGTTTGATACTGTTTGTTGATATTATTTATTATTTTTAACATTTAAAAAAGGGAAATGGTGACACGCGGCAAGCGGCAAAAATCCAGCACATACCGGGTAAAGGGTGATAGATCACCTGTCACGTATTAATGTTGTTCACAAGGTTGGAATAACCGGCATCCGGTTCTCTGAAAATATCCTGTTCAGGATTTGTGATATTGTCTTGGTTTCCCGCTCCTTCAAACCGGGAATGATCATGCCGGGCAGGCGGGATGATTCGAGATCGGGTCTGTTGAACGGTTTAACAAGATCAAACGGGTAATCAGTTATGGTTTTATACCTCCCGAAAAACAGTAGACCCAGCCGTCGTAACCTGCTACCACAAGCCGGTCGCCTGACAATACCGGTGTGCCAAAGACACCTCCCAGCTCCCTGTACATCTTCAGAATATCCATTGGGGTTGATATCAGTTTCCCGATGTCATCCCTGAAAGCGTCATCTTTGTTAAACCAGGTAAGATGGTTTGCTTTATACCCATCCAGTTCAAGGGACCATTTGACGGTCCCCATCGTCAGGTCGATGCCGTAAACTTTCCCGGCAAGCGTGGCAATATAGCCGATTTTATTGCCGACTGCTACACCGCTCATGAGGTTAAATCCTGCATCAAGGTTCCATATCTCCTTGCCTGAGCGGACATCCAGGGCAAAAAGCTGGTGGTCATCAGAGGATCCGACATACAATACCGAATCATTGTAGGTAACCGGCAAGGCCCATCCAAGCGGGAACTGCTTGAGCCAGTTGCAATGCCCGCCCATCATATCCACGGCATAAAAGTTGTAATCCCTGGCACCGACAAAAACCATACCCCCAGCAACCACTGGGTTCCCCATCACCTCTCCCTTCGGGAAAAAACTGTGGCCGGTGGTCTTGAATTTCCAGACAAGATTACCGGTGCGGGTATCGATCGAATAGAGGTTCCCATCGAATGACCCTGCGTAAACCTTGCCTTTGTATACCACCGGTTTTGAGTGGATCACATCACCTGTCTGGTACTTCCATTTCAACTGGCCATTGGTCAGGTAAACCGCAAAAAGATATCCTCCCGACCCGAAATAGATCGTTGTGTCCTCAATAACGGGAGTGGACTGGTAATAATCCGCATAGTCGTTCTGGCGTTCCCCCATGAAGCCGGTGAGCGTGCGGAAATACCCCATAATCCTGCCGGAGTCCCTGCTCATGGTGTATAGGATACCATCTCCGCTCAAAAGGAACAAATATCCGAATGCGTGGCAAACCGATGACCGCACGGGGGCACCTGTACGGAATTTCCACCTCTCCTTCCCGTTAGCCAGGTCAAGCGCATACAAGGAACTGTCGTTACTGGAGACATATACGGTGCTGTCGACAATGACCGGTGTGGCGACGACGGGTCCATTTGTTTTATACTTCCACAGCAGCGTCGGCTTCGTTTCCAGGTCAGCCTTAACAGCTGCAGGTTTTATAGGTTGACTGAAAGCCTGGTTGACAAGCAAAACAAGCAGTATCAATATCTTTGATTTCATAGGAATAAATTTTGGGGCAAAAGTAAATAAAAAAAGGTGACAAGTGAAGCGTGACAATGAGTATCACCAGGTTCCTACCTTTCCATACTATTGGTCTTTCAGGAACCTGGGTGGCTGCCGGAATTTCGTACCCTGCTCATAAGCGTAAGCAATTTCAATCAAAACCGGTTCACTCCAGGCACGGCCGAAAAAAGAGAGGTCGACCGGCAGCCCGTCGATCATGCCCATGGGTACCGTGATGGCCGGATACCCTGCGATGGCTGCCCAGGATGAACTTCCACCCATGTACAAATCGCCGTTGATCAGGTCAGTTTTCCATGCCGGGGTCCCCGTTGGCGCCATGAGTGCATCAAGGTGGTTCCGGTTCATCAGCATGTCAATGCCATTCTCCCGGGTTCCCTTCAGCATCGTTGCCAGGGCCGCCTGGTATTCCGTTGATTTCAGTATGCCTTTTTCGTTCGATTGCCTGAGCAGTTCCTGGTCAAAGTAACGCAGTTCGACCGAATCGGATTTGTTAAATGCAATCAGGTCCTGCATGCTCTTCACCGGGGCCTCCTTGCCCAGGGAAGAAAAATAGCTATTCAGTCCGTCTTTGAATTCATAGAGCATTACTTCAAAAGAAGCTTTCTCCAGCTTCCCGTCAAAAGCCTCCTTCAACTCAATCACCTCTGCTCCCTGGCTTTTTATCCAAGCCACCGCCTTATTCATCAGTGTGTCGACCTTATGATGAATACCCATTGCGCTTCTGACCAGTCCGATGCGTTTGCCCCTGAGCCCATCTTTCAGCAGGAACCCCGAATAATCGGTCAGAAAATGGCCGGCAGACTGCAGGGTTTTACTGTCGGTTTCATCAATGCCGGTGAGCGCACCAAGGCAGATGGCAGCATCTGTCACGGTGCGTGCCATCGGGCCGGGGGTATCCTGGGTAACCGAGATCGGGATGACTCCTGAACGGCTGATCAGTCCGACAGTAGGTTTGATACCCACAATGCCATTGTTGTTGGAGGGGCACACGATGGACCCATTGGTTTCGGTGCCAATCGCAACCATGCACAGGTTAGCCGAAACGGCAGCACCTGATCCTGAGCTTGATCCGCATGGATTCCGGTCGAGGATGTAAGGATTTTTGGTCTGCCCTCCCGCCCCGCTCCATCCGCTGGAAGAGATCTTTGACCGGAAATTTGCCCATTCACTCAGGTTTGACTTACCGATGATCACTGCGCCTGCTTCACGCAGTTTACTGGCAACACGGCTGTCGGCGAGCGGAAAGGAATGCTGTAATGCGCGGGATCCGCCGGTGGTGGGCATTTTGTCGTGTGTGTCAATGTTGTCTTTGAGCAGCACCGGAACGCCATGCAATGGGCCACGCGATTTTCCTGAAACCAGCTCACGGTCGAGTTCAGCAGCGATCTGCAAAGCATCCGGATTAACAATGATCACCGAATTGAGCATTGGCCCCGAGTGGTCGATCGAATCGATCCGGGCCAGGTAAGCCTTTACCACCGCTGTGATGGTAAATTTACCGGTCCGATACCCCTCCTGCAACTGCGGAATCGTGATCTCCACAAGGAAGGGTGCTTTTTTCGTTTCCTGATTTTTCACAGGCTCACTGCAGGAAAACACAGCCAGAAGCAGGACGGTTGTGAGGATTTGAAGGGTACGCCGGGTTATTGTGTTCATGATCGTTCGTTTTTGGACTGATGGTTCAGTCTGGTTTGGATTACTCATGTCAATCAGAGGCTATGTCAAAGGTTGATGTTTTTATAGAAGAAGTATTTGCAAAGCACCATTCAATCCCGGATTCGCATTACTCACTTAATTTTACCAGTTCAAGAACGGTTTTCCAGTTCCTGGTGGTTGCCTGCACTTTCAGCTGCTTCTCGAAAAAATTATTGCTCAGTTTTGTATTTCCATAGCCGTTTGGACAAAACAGGAAAACCGCTTTCCCGCTGATCCGGTATTCATCAGGCAGAAATTCCTCTTTCCCGATGCTTTCGGCAAACGCCTTCTCCGGTTCTGCCGCTAAAAATGTAACATGAAGTTTCGCAAGGTCCTCTGCCCTGTCGTTGATGAATAAATTCCGTTCTGAGATGTTTTTCAATTCCTGTTTCTCAATAACAATAACAGGTACATCAAAGCCAAATGATTTCATGATCCCCTGTGCGATGAGTTTCTCCAGCTGACGCGGATCTGTTGAATTGCTTTGAAAAACAACATTCCCGCTTTGGATGAATGATTTTACCCTGTTGAATCCCAGGCTTTCAAACATTTCCTTCAGCGCATTCATTTTTATCAGTTTGTGGCCGCCCACATTGATGCCACGAAGGATTGAGATGTACGTTTCCATGTGATCCTGAATCAGTTGGGTTATTAAAAAAGAAATGGGATCAGCCGGCTTGTGCGTTTCGAATATACCGCGTATTCGTTATATGCGACTTTCAGGAATGATTCCTCCAACAGCATTCTGCCGATCAGGCTAAGGCTGATCAAGACAGCGGCAGCAATCGCACCGATCAATGAGTGGCACAAAACTCCGGCCCACACAAAATAAATGACTGAGGCATAAATCGGGTGTCGCAGCCACCGGTAAGGACCATTGGTTACCAGCCTGCCTTCGGTGGTATTGGCAATCGCATGGAAACTCCGGGACCCGAATGTGATCCGCGCCCAGATCATCAGGCAGGCCGATAAAACCTGGACGATTATTCCGACAACATGATCTGCGAAAAGCAACCGTTTGTAAATTAAAAATATAAGTCCCAAAACGGCAAGCAGGTATACGGTAAAGGAAGCAAACTTTGCATTCGAAGTTTTTGTCATTTATATTTTCAGTTAGATGAGTTTCAAAGCCATCACCACCGGGTATATCATTCCGGCTATCACCAGCAAGGTAATGAATGGCCGGTTGATGTTCTGCCAGGCATAATTTTTACGTTTGATCGCATCTGCGGCATGATTGACCCCGGAAAAGAAAAAAATGAACTGGTAATTGCTTCCTGTTTCGAAGCCTTTTATTTCCGCCGACTTTTTTGCAAATAACAATCCTTCCAGTCCTGAAACGCCTGCAATAGCCGTAACGATCAATGGTACCATAAAATGAAGCTGGGCCATTGGATCATAGCCGTTGGCAAATCCAATCCGGTACCCAAAAAAGAATGTTGCAGCAACAATGCCACTTCTGATGATGTCAAGTGCTTTTAAGATCATTTCCTGTGATTTGTTTTCGTTTCCGTATTCCCCATATTGCGGTCGAAGGAATTACCAGCACGGCGGTCGGGATGGTTGATGCAACGGGTTTGGGCGTACCTTTCAAATGATGAACACCAAATGTCAGACAAATCGCGACTGCCGATGGGATGATCGTGGCTGCAACCAGAGCCGCCGTTCGTCTCCTGATCGTGGTTGCCAGGTATTCACACCCGCGCATGATGCTGCCGCCAAACAGGAAGGTATACGTGCCCTGTTTGAGTGCAGCCGTGGTGGCGCCGGGAAATTGATGCAAGCCCTCAAAATTGACCCAGAAAACAATTGAAGCCATCACAACGGCACCGGCAAGTCCCATCTTATAATCAATATACCTGGCGCCAAACCGGGTTATCCTTCCGGCCAAAGTTGAATGATCTGTTCTTTTCATCAATTTCCCCGGTTGTTAAAATACTTTTTGAAAAAGAGCAATTGATATTCCACTGCATTTCCCCAGTATGCCCAATTGTGTTTGCCAGGCCGTATCACGTAATCGTGGGGAATTTTCAACGCCAGCATTTTTTCATGTAACTTTTGGTTGACATCGTAAAAAAAATCATCCGTTCCGCATTCGATCATGAATGCAACCGGTTTCAAGGGATCATTGCCCATCATGTTGACAACGCTCATCTTCTGCCAGTTTTCCGGGTGCGACCGCAAATCTCCGATCCGTTGTGCAATATCCCAGGATGTTGGAAAAGGCCGAAGGTCAACCCCGCCACTCATCGATCCGGCGGCCCCGAAAATAGCGGGGTGCCGCAAGGCCAGGTATAAAGCTCCATGTCCGCCCATGCTCAGGCCTGCGATCGCACGATGGGAGCGATCGGGAATGGTCCGATAATGCGTGTCGAGGTATTCAACCACCTCCTTGCTGATATACGTATCATACTGACAGGCAGGGTCAACCGGACTGTCAAAATACCAACTGTTAAAACCTCCGTCGGGACATGCAATGACCATCTGCATCTGGTCCGCATAGTTTTTTATGGCCGGAACGGTTTTGACCCAGGTATCGTAACGGTCGCTGTATCCATGCAATAAATATACCACCGGAAAACGAAGTTTGCCTTGTTTATACAGGTCGGGCCTGATGATGACACATTTTATTTCCTGATGCATGCCGGTGCTGTAAATGAGGACCGTATCAACAGATGCGGCAAAGGTTGTGGTGCAGAAAATGACAATCGCAAAAAGAAAGAAGCTGGATTTCATAAGACCCGGGAATGGGTTTCAAATGTAAAAGAAATTTTCGGGTATCCAAATAATGAAAAAAAGGAAACACGAATTTACTATTTTTGCAATCCACCAACAATTCCTCAACCCATGAAGCTCACGTTGTCTCCCTGGAAATCAGTGATTTTTTCATCGCTGCTGCTATTCAGTTCCGCCTCCTGTAAAAAGAATGAAGAAGTTGAATACACTCCTGTTACTGCCAAAAACCTGGTGATCGTTACCGATAACAACCCGGGCAGTTATATCATGGTAAAAATACTTGGGGCGGTCAGGTCATCGTTCCCTGATATTCAGATTACCTACCTTCAGAGCAAACAATTTGATGTGTTCGACGGGTCCTTTTTGCTCAATTCCGCGATACAGTCTTTCCCTACAGGAACCGTGATCGCCGGGATCGTTGAGCCCGGAGCAGGCAGCAAACGGTTCGTTTTCGATGCCGGTTCAAAACGGGTATTTTCTCCCGACAATACCCTGTCGACAAGGATCCTCCATGATCATCCCGGATCGGCCTGCTATTATGTAGAAAACCCGGCAGTGCTCGGCGGAGCCCAACCGCAGGATTTATCCTTCGAAGAATTCTATGCCCGGGGAATCTGTTCGCTGATTTCAGGGGTCCCCGCTGCGGAGTTTGGCCCCTTGTGCGGCAGCCCGTTAACCTTTCCCGTTCAGGACCCTTTGATGAAAGGGGATTCCATCATTGGAGAAATTCTTTTCACAGATAATTTCGGAAATTGCAACAGCAACATTCCGGGGTCCCTGATGACTCAAATCCCGGTTGGAACAATGCTGACGCTGAAATCTGGCAACACCCAGCTCAACCTGGAACTTGGCGTCACTTACGCTTCGGTCCCTGTTGGTGAAACGGTATGCTTCATCAACAGTTCAAAACTCCTGGAACTGGCTGTCAATTACGGCGATTTTTCCGGCAAGTATCATCTTGGCGCCGGGAACAGGATACTGCTTTACCGTAGTAAGTAATACGACTGTTTTACGTAGGACGTTTGACCTGGGATGTGAGGCATCGCTTGCCATCTGTCTTGTCGTGCGTCACGTGTCACTTACCGCCCTTTTCAATTTTTTTCAGCAGCGGGCTGACAAGGGCTTCCGTGTAGTTCTTATTCACTGCATCCCAGTTAATTGCGTTCAGGATAGCTGCCAGATAATCGCTGCGCTTGTTCTGATACTTCAGATAATATGCATGTTCCCATACATCGATGCAAAGAATGGGGATCCCGCGCACGGGAGAGACATCCATGATGGGATTGTCCTGGTTTGGAGAAGAGCAGACTGCCAGTTTTTTCCCGGTGGTCACATAAAGCCATGCCCACCCTGATCCGAAACGGGTAGCTCCAGCCTTATTCAACAGCTGTTTCAGGCTGTCGAGCGATCCGAATGTGCGTATTACCTCTTTCCCGACTTCGCTTTGCGCATTGAACGGGTTGTTTAGCGAAAGGATATTCCAGAACAGGGAGTGGTTGTAATGCCCGCCGGCGTTGTTGCGGAGGGCATCGCCTGCTTCACCTGCATGCAACATCAGCTCATCCAGCGAATAGGCTTCATATTTGCTGCCTTTCAATGCGGTGTTTAGGTTTTTTACATAGGCTGCATGGTGCTTTGAATAATGAATTTCCATGGTGGCAGCATCAACAACCGGTTCCAGCGCATTGTACGCATAAGGAAGTTTGGGAAGCTCAAAAGGATAGCCCTGGGCTGACAATATGGAGCTGAAACCCACCAAAAAGGCAATAACAGCCATGGTTGTTTTCTGTTTGAAATTTTTCATAATTTTCTATTTTCGATGGTGATGGACAGGATTTAAAAATCCCGGCCTGAATAAAATAATTTGGATATTGAATTCACATTTCCTTATTTGTTACAAATCTAAATAATAAATCAACAAAAACAAAATTCCCCGGCATATTTCGCGTGACGCGTCACGTGTCACGTTTTTCCTCCCCGTCGTCAAAAATCAATGCCTTGTATTTGTTGTAGAGGAAGGAAATGATGAGGAGCAAAACACCCAGGATGACAAATACAATGGTTTTTGAAATAGTATCGAGGGAGGAGAGGTCGTAAAAGAACAGTTTCAGGAGGGTTCCCGCGAACAGCACAATGGCCGCCATCCGCAGATGGACCTTGTTCTTCCAAATACCCAGTGCCACCAGGAGAAGTGCATACACACCAAAGAGGATGCTCAATCCGAGTTTATATGACTGGCCTGGCTGGTACAGGTCCATCCAGTTGATGAGTTCATTGCTGATGATGGTTAAAAGGGTGATGTGCAGCAGAAAATCGAACTCTTTTCTGAAATCTGTCCGGATGAATTCTTCCTTCACATACCGGTAAACGGAAAAGAGGATCATTCCCGCAAAGACAAAGGAGAGATACCTAACCGCAATGGTAAAGATCCCGCGGGAGTAATATTCGGCAAGTGTCTGGGTTAAAAAGCTTTCACGAAGTTCGCCGATGGTGTATAAACCCAGCGTGAGGAAAACACCGAGGGCGATGGTGTTTAATCCAAGGTTTATAATCCCCAGCAATGGTTTCTTTAACCACTTTATGTTCACCAGCGATAAGATGGATAAAAACAACATGGAATAATTGAAGATTGACAGCGTGTTGTATTTCAGCAAATCCTCATTCCGGAAATGCTGCGGAACAGTAAGATCCTGGTTTTTAGTCACCAGGGAATCCATGTACCACTGGTTCCAGAATGTATTGATTTCCATGAAGAAAGAAAAGTAGAGGACCATCAGCAGGATGGCCGGGATGCAGATTTCCATGATCTTCAGGAGCACGTTCTGGCCGGCCAGCGGGGACAGGTATTTTGCAAGACTGCCGATATAGAGAATGAACGCAAAAGAAAAAGCAACAATCAGCGAAGTAAGAAAATGAATATTGAGAAGCGCCACAACCCTTGATCCGTTCACAAGCGGGTCGTAGGTATGATAACCGGTCAGCCAGTCGGGAACAAGGCTGAAAAAGGCTATGAACATCAGCGGATAGGAAAGCAATTCAAATACCGCCAGGTTTTTTGTCCTGCCGGTCCAGAAAAGCGCAGCTGCCTCGCACGACCAGAGCAGGGGGACCCAGTGCCCTTCAAGCTGCACCGGGATCGCGATGGTGACAAAGACAAGGCCCAGCCCGATGATGAAGTACAACAGCCCCCTGTCAGCCGGCTTTCGCAACCAAACAAAGGCTGCAACTGCAAAATGCACGATGGCATTGCCCAGGGTAAACAGGCCTGTCATCCCTTCACTGCCTGTGTTTTTTTTCAAAATGGCATACCCTAACGCATAAAAAAGACCTGAATTAGCCAGTAATAAGAGAACGTCTTCAATTTCAAATTTTTCTTTCCTGACGACCTTATTGGCAAGGAAGATCATGTAAAACGTTGCAAAGAAAACCGAAATAAAAGCAAGGGCAAGCGTAAAATATTCCTGCGGCAGATAATCCTGCTTATACCAGGAGATAAAAATGAGCCATGTAAATACGAACGATGAATAATTAAGCGGTTTCCAGCGCCTTAAAAAAGCGATGCACAGAATTCCCACATTGATAAGCGCCACGTATCCGAACAGGATGATCACCCTGTCGGACCCGTCGCTCAGCAGGAACGGAACGGCATAGGCCCCGACAAGCCCGATATGAGCGATGACCTGCCTGTTGTAATCAATTGCTGCTGCAACGGTAAAAACAGTAAACAGCACCATCAGCAGAAACGCAGGCATCAGCGGTATCAGGTCATAAAATGCAAATGCCGCATAGGTGATGAAATACATGATGGCCATGGATCCGCTGAGCAGCACCGCACTGAAACTTCCGTATTGTTTTTTGAGCCTGTAGGCAAATCCGAATAATCCCAGCCCGACCAGGTATCCAAGGATAATCCTTGTCAAAGGACTGATCAGCTTGTGGTCGATGGCGTACTTTGCTCCAATTCCAACCCCGATGACAGTAACGGCAATCCCTATTTTGTTGATCAGGTTTTCGCCGATGAATTTTTCCAGGTCCGATTTCAACTTCGGTTTCATGGCCGCCGGTGAAGGCGATGGGGCGGCCTTTATGGGTTGGGGTGCAGGTAAAACATTGTCTGACTGCGGTGGATTCGCAGTAAATAATTCAGTCTCGCCGGCAGGTTTCTCCGGTTCTGCCTCCTGCAGCTCCTGGGATGATGCGGGTTCCTTTCCTTGTGCTTGAAAACTCCTGATTTCTACTTGCAAATCAGATATCTCGCGTTGAATGGAGTCCTGTCTTTTCTGCAACTCCTCCACTTTTTGGAGAACCTGTGTGATGATTTCGGGATTGTCGGCCATGTGCATCGTTAAATCGTTAAACGAAAGACGTAAGACGTCACTCCATGCTCACCGTACCATAAACCACCATCGACTTGCCGGGATTGATGGTCAGGGTTGCTCCATTCAGGATGGTCAGGTTGTGGCAGAATGTTGCATTGTTGGTCGTGATGACCGGGTCGTGCGGCGAGTCAGGAATGATGACGTCGAATAAAGTAGTTGGCACGAGGGCCAGGTTCCAGTTGCCTGGGTTTTTCCAGTCAGAATCAATATTCCCCGTCCAGGTGATGTTGGTAAAGGAGGTGGGTTCCGACGTGCGGATTTCCAGGGCGGGATCGCCAAACACATTGCAGCAGTAGTGACACCAGAGTTGTGCTCCAGGTTCGAATTCTCCCGGCAGCGACACCCACGGTGCTGTTTCGATCTTTGAGATCATGTGGGCGGTGCCCAGATGTTTTTCGGGAAGGGAAGGATCGTACAAAGCACTGACAAATTCCCTCTCAAGGTGCTGGGATGGCCCATCTGTGGTTCCCTGGTTGAACCAGCCATACCGGGAGTTGAAGATGCCGGCAACAAGAAAATTATCGATGGTCACCGCTTTGGCTGCGATGCATCCCCCGATGTCGTCAAAGGCACCGTCGTAGCATCCCTGCGTATACAACAATTGGTAATTATGTGTGATGCCATTGACTGAGGCAAAATTCGCATTGGTGACAGCCCCCATTGAAAGTCGCAACATATAGGTTGTATTCGCATGTCCCAGGTGGTGGATAAATGAATTGCCCTGGTTGATCCGTGCAAGCAATACCGATGAAGTCCACTGCCATATTGTTAACGGCGGCGTTATGATGGAATCGTAGAGCGTTCCGATATGGTTTGCTGAGGAAGGGATGCCGTGTGTAAAGTAACCGTTATCGTTGTGATCATCTATGAGCAGATCCATATAATCGCTGCCAAAAGTCACCGGGTTGTTGTAGAGATATTCGCCGGCAAGCAAGGGCCGTGAAAACTCACCAAGAACAGGGTTTGTCTGGTACGAAATTGTTTTCCGGATCATGTGGTGGAGTTCGGCTGTATCATTTACAGGAAACCGGCCAACGGAAATTTCAGGCAGCAGGTCGGCAGCATCGGCAAGTTCGCCGTAAATATGGTTCCCGTTTGCATCAAAGTTCCCGTCAAGCCCGGAATAATAGAGATCGGCAGGGATGTTTGAGTCTGTATAAGGGGTGCCTCCCGACATAACATAACAATAAAATCCTCTGCACGGGATCAACGCGGGATTTCCTGCAAGCAGCACATAGCCGATGCCGTGATCCTGGCGCTGGCTGATGATGAAATTCCTGATCTTCTCCTGCAGATCGATCCCCGTCATGGCAGAGGAAATACTATCGGTGCCAATGACCCTGGCGGAAATTCCCATTCCGGAATACATGCTGATGAGCGGCTGAAATTCATTTTTAAAGGGCACCGGGGAGATGATGAGGTATTCATAATTCGTTGCCGGTGATTTGCCGCCCGGATAGCGTCCGGCCATTTCCGGGTTCTGTGCCAGTTGCCTGGCCAGCACGCCGTTTTTTTCCGATCCGCTGAAAAAAGCAAGCGCTTTCTGAGCGTTTGGGCTGCTTTGTGTATGGATGCGGATGGTCACCCTGGAAAAGTAGGATAACTTTTGCGCCTTCGGGAAATAGTTCACCGGAGTGAAGGTGGTCATCGCGAAAGAAAAGCCATTGAGATACTGTGTCATCAATTTCCCGGTAACTCCGGCAGGCCAGGCGCCGGCATCCCCGTATGCTTGTTCGCTGAAGCTAAAACTTCCTGAATCGGGCCGGGAAAGCGGCAGGACCTGTTGCGCAGGTTGCAGGAAAAATTTTCCCGGCACAGCCACCTCCCCTTCCCTGGTGATCTCAACCGAAACAGCCTCCTCTCCCGCGGGCAGCATCAGCACCACTTTTTGCCAGGGCAACAGTGGTTCTCCTGGAAAACCTGATAATCTGGTATCCCTGAAATTGAATACCTGGAATCTGCCGGTATTGTTTATCGTATAATTACCAAAGAAATAGGTTTTTTCAACGGTACCTGCCTTCAGGCAGCCGAAGATGAAAACAGAGATGACAACCGCCAGGATTTTTTTCATTCTTTTGATATTGAATGGTAAATATACGAAAATATACCGCTCCATTGCAAATCAGCCTTTCCCTTTTGCCAGGGGTAAAACCATGGCCCCCGGGCAAGGAGATCATCCGTCATGATAATCGTGAATCGAAAATCACTTCTTTCCAAATGATGTTTTACCATCAATCATCCATTGTTTCACACCAGAAGCAACCATCAACGCAAGGACTGAAACAATCAATGCCCATGCCCAGATCGGGAAAACCGGCGTGTCGCCTGCGCCGTAGCTGTGCATGCCCTTGGAAAGGTAGTAGTTCACCCCGACAAATGTCATGATCACACTACCAAACCCGATGATGGATGCGACATTGAACACATAGTTGCCGCGCATTTTGGGAATAAACCGCAGGTGCAGCACCAGGGTATACGCGATTACGATTACAAGCGCCCAGGTTTCCTTCGCATCCCATCCCCAGTATCTTCCCCACGATTCATTTGCCCAAACACCGCCAAGGAAGGTGCCGATGGTAGCGAGAACGATCCCGACGATCAGGTTCATTTCATTGATCCAGGTCAGTTCCGAGATGATCATATCCAGCCGGGCGTTGTTCTTTGCATTTTTAAACAAATAGATGACCATGTTCATCATGCCGAGAATGAATCCCAGCCCAAGGAAACCATAGCTGATGGTCAGGGTTGCCACATGGATGATCAGCCAGTAGGATTTTAATACGGGTTGCAGGTTGGTCAGCTGCGGGTCATAGCTGCTGTGGCTTGCAGTCATCAGGATGAAAAAGGCCAGCAGCGCTGTTGCCGCAAGCGTGATCTTGGAATACCGCGCAAAGCTGAAGCCGGCGAGCAAACCTCCCCAGGCAATGAGGATCAATGATTCATAGCCGTTGCTCCACGGGGCATGGCCTGTTAAATACCACCGCAAGACCATGCCAAATGTATGGTACAAAAAAGCCAGGCCAAGAACTGCAATGGAGCTGTTCAGCAAAACGGAAATGATCCGGCTCTTTTTTTGCCTCATGTTGTCGATAAAGGCAAGCAACAGCAGGAGAACGCTCAGCATGGCATAGATGTTCCTGAGTACAATGAAGATCTGCAATTTATTGTAGAGGATCTCGGCTTTGATTTTTGTTTCCGAAGCCAGGAGCTTGCTGCTGGCCGAATTGCGCTGAATATCTTTGATGAAGCCCATGATTTGATCGGCTTTGCCATCATCGCCGGAAATTGCTGCTTTGGATACTTCCGCAAAATAGGCTCCCATGATGCCTGAATATGTCAGCGGGTGCAAATGCAACACATCATTGATGATGGTGACCGGACCGGTCAGCGAATCCTGCGCTGATTGATCATCCCAACTCACCCATTTATTGTTTTCGGCGCCCGGATCCGGAAAAAGTTTAAGCATGCTCCCCTTCAGGACCATTTCAAAAATATTCAGCCGTTCATCCACCTTGATGATCTCCTTGTCGAGGCTGTTTTGCGCAGATTGTTTTTTTCTGAAAGCCTCTTCTATGAATTTCTGTAATTTATATTGGTCGTTCCCGTCGAAAAAATCATGAAAAGAGGCATACTTTCCTGTAATCCCGATGAGTTCCTGTACCGGCTTTTCCCGGATATAAATTATTTTCTGTTCTTTCCAGAATTCAGGGAACATGGTCATGTCCATCAGCATCTGGATGGCATTCATTTCTCCCTTCCCCTGGATATCAAAATTATCCTTCCTCGATATTTTATGCATTACATCATAGGCCAGGGAATGTATTGGCTGAAAACGGCCATCAAAGGTCTGAACAAGCAGGTGGCTGAATTTTTCAGCCTGGTCTGCCGAAACCGGTTTGGGAACATTGGTTTGTGAAAAGGCAAACGTGCTGAAAGCCAGGAATAAACCTGAAAGCACCGCCGCTTTTCTCTTCAGCCGCAATTCCCCGATCCTGCGGCTGAGATCATGAAACCGTGAGTTTTTGCTGAAGAGCGACAGGATAAATCCAAGGGAGAGCAGGAAATAACCGATATACGTCACCAGCGTCCCGTAAAAATCGTGGTTAACGGAAAGAATGGTCCCCTTTTCATCCTGGTCGTAGGATGACTGAAAGAACCGGTACATGTCATAATCGAGGACGTTGTTCATGAAAATCCGGTGATTTTCGCGCAGGTTCTTCCTGTTGTCAATCAGGGTAACCTCACTTGCATAAGAGGAAGGGCTCATCGATCCGGCATACCTTTCGAGAATAAAATCATTCAGCCTGACAGAGAAAGGCAGTTCAACCGGTTTCTCGCCATAACCCATCCTGAAGTTCACACCACCCAGGTGGTATTCCTGGAGGCGCATCAGGTAGCCTGACCCGCCAAAAACCATGGCTTTATAGGGTTGATCTTTGATGGTTACGTTCAGGACCAGGGCATCGGTTCCTTTTTCTTCTTCGCTTCCGGCCACATATTCCGTCGTTGCATTTTTATGGATACCGGAATACATGAATGCCATGCCCTGGGCCCTGTAAACCAGTCCCGGAATTAATTCCGTTTGAGTAAACTGATGAATTGTATCTGAATCATTCGTTTTCATATTCGTCCTGATGATGTCAAAAGGCGCGGCAACAAACACTCCGTTGTTCATCTCTCTAATATGTAAGGCATTGGCATCCGAGGTGTCATTAAATGCAAGTGTTACCATTCCAAAGCTTTTGGCCTTTCCTTCAAACAGGAACATATTTTGCTGAACTGCTTCATCTGCGACGACCAGTGAAACAATTTTACTGCCGCCGGGCACATTTTCCTTTAGTTTTTCAACGGCATTTTCAATGCAGGCAACATAATCGATTGCTATTTTGCCCTGATCCCCCGACTGGTATTCGAGGTGAAGCGAATGATCCGTAAACCTGCTCAGATTGAATGGTTTGTCGTAGTTGAATTGCTGACCGTTATCCATGGAATGAATCTGAAGATAGGGTGTTTGTGTATATATCAGGTTGGTCGCTTCCCCTTCGCGGATGTGCATGCTTCCCTCAAAGCCAAAGTACCTGGTAATTCCGGCCCCGACGATGATGACGATGAAAGCTGTATGAAAAACGAACCCGGCCCATTTTTTCCTGCTCAGCATTTTGTACCTGGAAATATTGCCTAAAAGATTCACTACCAGGAAGAAAAAAATCAACTCAACCCATAAGGCATTATATACCAGGTTTTGCGCCGTTAATGTGTCGTATTTCTCTTCAATAAAGGTGGCTGTTCCCATTGCGAACATGAGCAACAGAAGCAGGATTATTGTTGTTTTGGAAGAAAAAAGAAGGTTTGTAATGGGTTTCATGGGATATCTATATTGTGGCACAAAAATACGTAAATATCCCGAAATTTTGAATCTACCCTGCAATGTTCCTGATCATTCCCTTAAAAATCACGACATGGAATGGGAGCATGGCAAACCAATAAAGTCTACCCCATATCCCCATTGGCCGGAAGGTAGCCGTTTGATGTAAAACGTTGTCCCTGTCAATTTTGAATTCGAGCCATGCTTCCCCGGGGAGTTTCATTTCGGCGTAGAGTAACAATCTTTTTTCTTTTTTATCTGCAAAGATCACCCGCCAGAAATCGAGGGCATCCCCGGCGGCAATTTCCCCCTGGCTGGTCCTTCCGCGCCTGATGCCGACCCCACCCACGAGCCTGTCCATAAATCCCCGGATGTTCCATAGCAAATCGGCGTAATACCATCCATTTTCACCACCAATGGACCATATTTTATCCATGGCGCTTCCAGTATTCTTTACTTTACGTTTTTTGATATCCTTGTAACATCCGAAAACCGGCACTTCGATGAAATGCGAAAGCCCGATTTCGAGGCTGTGGCCTGACAGCGCATCCTTCCAGCTTGAGAGTACGCGGTGTTGTTCGATTTTATCAAAGGCCAGTTCGATCGACCGGTCATAGCTGATGGGGACGATCCCGAGCATCTTTTCCAGGGTATTGTCCTGGCAGATCACCTCCACCTTCATGCTGTTTACCAGGTGCGTTGCAAGTGAATAGGATACGGAAGTAGTGAAATACAACCAGTAGGAAGAGAGTTTGGGTGTCATCACGGGAACGATGCCAACATAGCGTGAAAGTCCCCGGATTTTGGCAAAGTGGAGAAGCATCTCCTTATAGGTAAGTATATCGGGGCCGCCGATGTCAAAACTCCTGTTGAAGGTCTCCTGTTTCAGCATGACCCCTGATAAGAATTCGACCACATTGCGGATGGCGATGGGCTGGCATTTCGTACCCAGCCACCGGGGGGCGATCATGACCGGGAGTTTTTCCACCAGGTCGCGGATGATCTCAAATGAGGCACTGCCCGAACCAACGATGATCCCGGCTTTCAGGGTGGTGAGGGCGTACACCTTCGAAGCCAGTATTTCCTCCACATTTTTACGGGATGAGAGATGTTTGGAAAGTTCTTTTTCATTAACGATCCCGCTAAGGTAAACGACCTGCCTGACGTTTGTTTGCTCCAGCTGATTTTTGAAATTCCCTGCCGAGATGGCCTCCAGTTCTTCAAAGCTTCCATGTTTTGTAGCCATGGAATGGATCAGGTAGAAGGCGACATCAATGTCGGCAGGTATCCTTGTGAGTTCTTCCGCCTTTAAAAAATCGACCTCCACCACGCTCAACATGCCGCTCTGGTATCTTCCGGCATCGAACCTGTTGGTATCACGCACACAGCATACCACTTCGTGCCCGCTTTCAAGCAAAACCGGCAGCAGTCTTTTGGCGATGTAACCCGTGGCACCGGTCAGCAGAATTTTCATCCTTTGGGTTTAAATATTGAAAAAATAAGTTCATCAAGAAACTGCCCGTTTTTGTACAACGCATCCTTAAACCGGCCTTCCAGCTTCATCCCCGCTTTTTCAAGGACCCGTTGCGAAGCCAGGTTTGAAGAATACGGGCGGGCAAAGATCCGGCAGATGTCGAACCACTCAAAACCGTATCGGATGGTTTGCCTGACGGCTTCGGTCATGATCCCCCTTCCCCAATACTCCTCTGCAAGCCAATAGCCCATTTCAGCATTTTTTCTGTGTACATCCATTTGAGGGAAAATGCCGATGGAGCCGCAGGCGATTCCATCAACTTCGATGGCAGAAACCCTCCTGGGATTTTCATCCATGAAGGTGCTGATGTAGGAGATGCCATTTTCTGCCAAATAGGGATGCGGAAATGCATCGGTGAGGTTGTCGGCAATCTTTTTGTTATTGGCGAATTTCAACAGGTTTTCCAGGTCACCCATGCTCCAGGGGCGAAGGATAAAACTGACATTTTGCTGACTCATCTTCCAGGTTCCGGATCGTTCTTACTTTTTCTTGCTTGATTTGGCCATGGGATTGTATTCCAGTGCCAGGCTGATAAAATATTCAAGGTCCTGGTCCCGGTCAATTCCTTCAGGATCAACAAAGATAAATCCTTTCATGGGCCGGTGCGTGAAATCCATCTCACGGCAACCCTTCCTGGCAAAAGCCTCCTCTGTTTTAGCAGGATCGATGCGTGCCATCAGCATCTCTTTGACAACGCCTGCACACATTTTATCGTTCACCAGGAAGCAAATGCCCCCCATCATTTTTTTGTCCTCGAAGAGAACATCCAGTTCTTTAAACTTTTGCCTGATACGGTCGGCAAGAAATTCATCGTAAGCCATACCTTTAATATTGAAAGAATAATATTCTACAAATATATTTTAAAATTCTGACGGGTTCTTAATAACTTCGTGGCCATAAACACTTCGAGCCAAACGCCATGAACTGGAAACGAATCATCCTTGTCATTGCCGGCATCCTTGTCCTGATTGCCGGAGCTGCCGCATTTATATATTATCCGACCTACCGCTTTATGTTCGCCGGGGGCACACAGACCGTCGATACCGTCCTTACGATTGTGAAGGGTGGCGGCGGTAACAGCGGCGTGCTCCTCACCGACAGCGCCGTGGTGGTGATCGACACCAAGATGGGCGGCGATGCTGAAAAGCTTTACAATCTTGCCCGATCCAAGGCGGGACCGAAAAAGATCATCGTGGTGAACACCCATTATCACGGCGATCATGTGAAGGGGAACAGGTATTACAAGGGTTGCGACATCTATATCGGGGCTTACGATCAAAAGTTTCTCCTGGATGATCTCGGCCCGGAAAACATGCCAAACCATTTTGTAAAAGACAGCCTGATCCTGTTTCTTGGAAATGAGACCCTGTGCCTTTACAACCTCGGACCGGCCCATACCTGGAATGACATGATCGTTCTGTTAAAGAACAGGAAGGTCCTTTTTACAGGCGACCTTATTTTCAATAAAGTCAACCCGTTTTTAGTGAAGAAAAGCGGCGCAAATGTTGACCAATGGATCGGTGCACTGGATCGCATGATGAAGATGGAGGGCATTGACAAGGTAATTCCCGGCCATGGAGAAACCGGCGACAAAGCGATGATCGCCATGATGAGGAACTACTTCCTTGACATGAAAGTCGCTGCCGCCGACCCCACGAAGGAAAAGGAGATGACAGCGAAGTACAAAGACTGGATGGTCATCCCGATGATGACCTCACCGGGGGTTACGATTGATTACATCCGCAAGCAGTAAAACATTACGTCAACTATATTCAATATTCAATATTCAACATTCGTTATTCAATATTCGAAATTCCTTCTTTAAACTCTCTCTCCCATTTCGCAACGACCACGGTAGCCAGGCAGTTTCCAATTACATTGATGGCGGTACGTGCCATGTCCATCAGTTCGTCAATTCCCAGGATGATGAAAATGGGCCAGGCAGGGAGTCCGAAACTGGCTGCGGTGCCCAACAGAATGACCAGTGAAGCGCGGGGAACTGCCGCAACCCCTTTGCTGGTAAGCATCAGGGTAAGCATCATCACGACCTGTGTTTCAAACGGGAGCCGGATACCAGCCATGTTGGCCACGAAGATGGAGGCCATTGCCAGGTAGAGCGTGGTTCCATCAAGGTTGAAGCTGTACCCGGTTGGCATCACAAAGGAAACTATTTTCCGGGGCACGCCGAATTGCTCCATGTTTTCCATGGCCCTGGGAAGGGCCGATTCACTGCTGGTGGTTGCAAATGCGATGGTGGCAGGTTCGGCAACAGCCCTGATGAATTTTTTAACCGGGATCTTCAGCAATAACATGATGGGCAAAAACACAAGAAGCACAAAAGCCAGCAAAGCCAGGTAGAGTGTTGCCAGCAATTGAAAAAGATTTACGAGCACATTCAGCCCCATATGTCCCACACTGTATGCTATGGCCGAGAAAACGGCAAATGGAGCAAAAAGCATGATGATGTTGGTGAATTTAAACATCACGGCGGTGAGCGATTCTGTGAAACGCAGCATGGGGGCGCGATGCTGTTCTTTGACCAGAGCCAAAGCGATGCCGAACAGGATGCTGAACACGACAATCTGCAATACCTGCCCCTCGGCAATTGATTTTGCAATGTTTTCAGGGAAAATATGAAGCACAACATCGTGCCAGTTTTGCGATTGCACGGCAGGCAAGGTTCCCCTGGTCATTTCCGGGGGAACAACCACACCGATGCCGGCCCCGCTGAGATTGATGGCTGCCAGGCCGATGAAAAGCGCAATGGTTGAGACAATTTCAAAGTAAAGGAGCGATTTCCAGCCCATCCTACCTACCTGTTTGAGATTCGCATGCCCCGCAATACCGGTTACCAGGGTGGCGAAAATCAGCGGTGCGATGATGGTCTTGACCAGGTGAATGAATATCTGGCTGACAAGATTCAGCTCTTTGGCAACCTGGGGCACATCGAATCCAAACTCAACACCCGCCATCATGCTTACAAAGATCCAGGTGGTAAGTTTCTTTCTCGCAATGGCATAAAGAAAATAACAGGCAACCGGGATCCAGCGGAGAACAACGAGGAACCAATCAGCCAGCGGCATCCGGGTATAATGACTGCCCAGGTGAAGCATCACGGCAAGGGTGATTGAAAGAAAAAATGCAAGAAGAATGCGCCTGGAGAAATTTTTCATAGAATAAATGGCAGGGTGCATGAATAGTTGACAAATTTAAAAAACAAAGCCAACTATTGATGACTCTTTCTTAAATTATCCTTTTATTCCAGTCACCCTGACAATCTGAAAAGGCGATCGTCTGTGAATTTAAAACTGAACCCTTGTGCCAGGCAGGTTTAAAACCTGACGAGTTTGATTGTCTCTGCCTGATCACCAGCATACAACCTGACAAAATAGAGCCCGGCTGGTGCATTTGAAAGGGAAAACTCCTGCGAATTCGATCCTGTAAACTCTTTTGTCAGGATCTTTTCTCCCCTCATGTCGTAAATTTCGACACGGAATTTTCCGACCGATGAGGGCCTGTTCAATTCCAGTATAAATTTGCCTGCAGTCGGGTTCGGATAAAGCTTGAAAAGGCCATTGACCAGATCCACAGATACATCCTGTGAGCTTTCGGTGGTTCCAGCGTAAGCGGCGGGCATGTAAACCGGATTGGAACAAAATGGTCCCGAGGGTGCAATTTCACCCCAGAAATAGCCACCCGACTGGATAGCCGCACCAGGCAGCATGTCGATTTTCAAACCGGCGATGAGGGTGGCACTGCCTCCTGTCTGAACCGTGAAGGTAGTTCCGGAACCGGCGACGGTGATGGTTTGGAAAGCGTTGTAACAATTTGTTGTTCCATTTGTGACCAATATGTTACTCAATTGACGGTCGATTGGCAATCCGGTGATCAGGACATCATCCACAGCCCAGTAATATCCGAAAACTCCTGTATAGTTCCATTTGAATTTGACCAGGGCATGACCGGCCACGGCGGGTATGGTTTGAGAGAAAATCGCAGGATTGGTTGAACTGACCGTAAAATTCTGAATAACAACCCAATTCAACCCATTGTCAATACTGTATGATAAATATCCTGCCGAGCCTGAATATTCTCTGTAATAATAATTGAATGACAAGGTAATGGTGGCGTAATTTGTCAAGTCCAGCAACGGGGTGACCAGGTCAGCGTTTTGTGATTGACCGTTCCCGTATCCGTCGCTGTTCAGATAGGCATAGTTCCCGGTCAATACCGGATTGTCTGTGGAATAACCGGTAATTGTTCCGAACTGCCATACCTGTCCGTTCCCCTGGTGATCGGTCTGCGACCAGCAGATTGGAATGGTCGTTGAGGGGAAGCTTTCGTAAAAAGGCAAGCCAAAGTTGGCACATGAAGTCGCAAAGGAGAGATCATTTCCATAAAAAGTGCTGACGCCGTTTGTTGCGTAAGCTCTTACATGATACAATGTATTTGCCGACAAGCCTGAGATGGCGCTGACAAAAGCACCGGTACCGGAGCCATCCGTTGTGTGGTTTCCAGAGATGGTCGGGTTTACCGCTGCACTCCAGCAAACCCCGCGCCCTGTTATTGCTGACCCTCCATCGGTGGTGATATTTCCTCCCGGGTTGGCGGTAGTCATCGTGACCATGGAGGGAGCCGTTGTTGTAAGAACCGCACCACCCGGAATAAATGACAAATCAATGCCATTTCCCGTACCATCGCTGTTGACCGCCACCAACCTGTAGTGGATGAGCGTTCCGGGGCTAAGTCCGGTGATATTGGCAGAAACTGATATTGCGACAGAACCGGTACCGGCAAAAACGATTGGTGTTGAATTTCCGTATGCCACGGTTGTACCATATTCAAAATGATAATTGGTCGCCAGGCCGTTCGGATTGACACTTCCACTTAATGATGCAGCAGTTGTTGTGATGGCATATGCGGGTAAGGAAATTGCTGATGGAATGTTAGGCAGGAGGAAAGAGGCAATCCGTGTTTTCCAGGATGCGCTGCCGGTTACCTGAACATATTCTGTTGTATACCAGAAAGACAGGTCATCGGTGGGATCCACAGACATCATGCTGTAATCGCCCCATCGTGAAGCAGTACCGGTTTGTGATCCGGACCCATTGATGATGGTTTGCTCTGCAAGGGTCATCAAACCCAATACATCGCCTTGTTTGCGACCTGTATAGCGGATTCCCGGGTAAATACTGGTGCCGTCTGAAACGGAATATCCCAGGGCAATATCTCCGGCAGCATTCATGGCAATGCTGCCCATCCATCGATTGGCTGCATCCGGGGCATAGGTTCCCTGCTGATAAATGGACCATCCTGCTCCGGTGTTACGCAATTCATACCACCTGACTCCTGCATGGGCTGTGCCATCCATATCGACCGTGTGGTTGGTAACCATGCTCCGGTGGGTCCCAAAGTTCCGGTATTGCAAACGATACATCAACCGGTCCGAAAGCGAAGCAAGTTTAACCGACGTAGCTGGTTGAGCAATGCAATTCCCGTTCAACGGGTATCCGCAGATTTCGGAGAAAGGAGCGGTCACAAGGCTTGACACCTCTGTGAAGGTAGTATTTGCCGGGGTGGCCCAATCAACATGGAATGCCCATATTTTAAGCGTATTGTCGGGAGGAGTCCAGTCATTGAAATAGCTGAAATAATTGGGTTCATTGGCCACCGGGGGCGTAGTGCCATCCCAGTCGGAAGGGAGCATGCTTCCCGGATCACTGGAAGCCCCCAGGTTGAAGTATTGCATGGAAGCAATCGGATTACCGGCAAGCATGCTGGTCCTGTCAAAAGCACACGCACCAACACCTCCCCAGCTATTTCCATTGTTAAGAAACTGGTTGACCGACATGTAATAAGCATCCGGCCAAACGCCGAATTTAGGATAATCGGGCATGGTGGTTCCGAAGGAGTATACATATCTGTACCATACTCCTGTTGGATCTGAAGTTTGGGAGATGGCAATCAGTACTGCATTATTATCTGTGGGAAGCGAAAACTGGGTAATGATCCAGCGATTGGCCGCCTGGTCATACAAAACCACAGGGTCTCCACTGGCAGTCCCATCCCATGGTGCCGGAATGCCGGCCCAGATTGTTTTCAGGTTTGCAGGTCCCCAAAGCACTCCACCTGTTTTGGAGTAAATCGCGAAACTGACATTTACAACCTGAATATATTTATCTGTACTTACATCTCCCTGTGTATCAGGAGGATAATAACCGTTTATGTTCGTGATTCCATCGAAATTCTGAACCAGTGCTGCCGGATCAGGGACGAAGGTTCCATCCTGTTTTTGCCAAACGGCATCCTCTGCAGTAGGAAACCGGTTTGTTTCAAGATGGCCAAATTGCCTTTTCCCGATCTTGTTTGGAACCTCGCTTAAATCACTTTTATTTTTGTCCGGCGGAATCATGCGCATCTGGCTCAAAGGGGGAGTTACATCAAAGTAAACAGCCTGCCTGACCATGGGTTCTAATTTTCCTGACTGACTGAACGCTAATTCACTAACCAGGATCGTTAAAGCAACAATTAATAATGTTTTTATCATTGGAGTTTGGATTTTCAAAACATGAACAATTCGGTAAATGTACACTTATTTTCCTGAAATGAATTCCTTGGATCAATAAATTAAAAACACAGGAGTCCAAAAATGAACTCCTGTGCCAATTATTCCCGGTATGCCCTGGGCCGGGAACTACCTTTTGATAACCCGATCAGTGAGTGTTACCTTATCAGAGATGATCCTTACCAGATAAACTCCTGATGGTTTATCCGACAGAGAGAAATCATGCATGAGGCCGCCGGTGAAATCTTCCGACAGGATCATGTCGCCCCTCATTCCATAAAATTCAACCCGTATTTTTTCCGATTTTTCAAATCCGGTCAATTCCAGGGTAAAATTCCCATTGGTAGGATTGGGATAAAGCTTCATTTTTAAGTGTTGTCCAACAGATTTCACTTCTTCTTCCCCGGCAACAGTGGCAACAATGCTGGGTAACATCGTCGCGCAATACTGCCCGTCAATGGTGATATAACCGTGCAGATAACCTCCCGGCTTGACAGTTGTACCTGGCAGATATTCAATGTTTTGCCCGGCTATCATGGTTACTGCTCCATTATTATGCACAGTAAAGAAGGTCCCGTTGCCCGCTACACTTATTGTTTGTAATGCATCGAAGCATCGGGTGTCGGAAATGTTGAGGTTTTGAAGCACATTGATTATCTGGATATTGAGGACCGACATGATCACTGGATTTGAAGTGGCAGGATTGTTTCCTGCACAAATTGCACTGGAGGTGACCTGGCAGGTAACTTCATCACCGTTAAGCGGATAGTAAGAGAATGTGGAGCTATTTGTTCCGGCTGTAAAACCGTTAACTTTCCACAAATAGACCGGAGAAGTGCCTCCGTTGGTTACCGTTGCTGAAAAATCAACAAGCGTTCCGGTATAAACAGGATTTGCCGAAGCTGTTATGGAAATATTAACCGGCAACAGCGGATTTACGGACATTATTATTGTGTTGGATAAAGCGAAATTCCCTGAAGCACATGGGGCATTGGAGGTCAGCAAGCAAGAAACCCGATCGCCATTACCTGGGACAAAGGTGTAGGTTGGATTTGTTGCACCTGAAATATCCGTCAGGTTATGCTTCCATTGGAAAGAAGGAGCAGAACCACCATTCACCGGGATGGCCGTCATGGTTACTGAGGTTCCAGAGCACACATTATTTGCTGAAGATGAAATAGATACGCTTACTGCCAGCAGCGGGTTAACTGAAATGGCAACAGTGTTTGTATGCATCGGTCCACCACATGTTCCCATGGCATTTTGCATTTGCCTGAAATAGGTTGTCGCAGCAAGATTGGATGGCTGATAGTTCAGGGTCGTAGCTCCTTCAATATTTATAAATGTATTGTTATTGAGAGAACTCTGCCATTGATAGGTTGGCAAATTGCCATTCAGCGGTGCAGAACCGAGTAATTGCAACGGAATGGTGTTTTCACAAATCGTCTGATCCAAACTGATTGAACCAGCCACCAGGATCGGGTTCACCGTCATGGTCACCGTGTTGGAGGAGGCAGGATTACCGGTTGTGCAAATTTCGCTGGAAGTGAGCACACAGGTGATCGCATTGCCGTTTGCAGGATTATAGGTATAGGTGGCATTGGTGGCCCCCGGGATGGCTGTGGCGTTTAATTTCCACTGGTA
>Ga0209083_1000933_pt1 | contig 37084 bp, 50 predicted proteins | sample AM7aDNAmetaG_FD_184132 | JGI IMG/M metagenome (GOLD analysis project Ga0209083, IMG submission 184132) | Freshwater microbial communities from Finland to study Microbial Dark Matter (Phase II) - AM7a DNA metaG (SPAdes) (version 3) | ecosystem: Environmental > Aquatic > Freshwater > Lake ... | reverse complement strand
TAAAGCAGCGTGCTATCATTGTTGTTGGTGTTGTTTCCCGCCGAGCAGCAAAAAATGATGCCGGCGCTGCCGGCGGCCTGCATGGCGGCCATTTCCAGACTGTTCGATCCCCCGCCGCCGAACGATTCGTTGATGGCCACGATGTTCACCCCCCGTTTTTTCATCATCGTGGCATAATCAATGGCCTCGGTGATGGCCGTGGTGTCCAGCGTCGCGCCGTCGTTCGACGCCCGGAGCGCCATGATTTTTGCCTGATGACAAACCCCGATCACCCCCGTTGAATTATTGCCGATGGCGGCGATCGTTCCCGCCACGTGCGTGCCATGAAATCCGGAATCCGTCGGGTCGGGCAGGTGATCCAAAAAATCGTACCCGTAATAATCGTCCACGTATCCGTTCTTGTCGTCATCGATGCCGTTGGTGGGTGTCTCGCCGCTGTTGATCCACATGTTGCCGGCCAGATCCGGATGCGTGTAATCCACGCCGGTGTCGATCACTGCCACTACCGGCGGATTGGTCCCGGCCGGCCGGGCGAGCGCCCAGGCCGGTATGAAACGGATGTCGTCGCCCGCGGTGCCCGTCGTGAAGTTCACCGCCTGGCCGGTGTTTTGTAATGCCCACAGATTCGTGAAGTACGTGTCATTGGGCGGCCGGGTCGTGACCCAGCGCAGGTAATTCGGTTCGGCCGATTCCACCGCCGGGTCGCGGTTCAACTCCGCGATGAGTTCCGTCGTGGTCCGGTTTTTGGCCCGCACCAGTCCCGTCTCTCTGCCCAGGTGCCGGGATAGTGATTGAAAGAGGGAGGTTCCAGAAGTCCTAAACAGGGCGAATTAGCCCGAAAGAGGCCGAAAACAAAGGGTTTTTGCAGGAAGGCGACGGTTTCAGAAGAATCCCGCCAAAAAGGCCGGTTTTGAAAAGGTTTATACTCACTCGACCGGGTTTCAATGGGCCATTAACGGCACGCTAATTACGCTCCAAATTGACCGGGCAATAGACCAGGAGAACGGCGTTCTTCCGGCACCAGCCAAGCGCGATCTCGGCTGTCTTAAATGGCTTCGGAACCGTTGACCGATTTCCACCCTTATTTTCGACTAGGACAGCCATTGTCCCACCCTCCGTGTAGAATAGGATTTTTGAATGCCCGGCAAGGTCCGGCGCATCGTCATTTTGCGGCTGCGGCATAGGAGTGAGATTCCTGTGTTGTGGTCGCGGGCCGTCCGTGCTGATAACACGGACGGCCCACTTTATTTTAGGTCAAAACGGGCATGTTTCTTCGACGGGAAAAGCCGCGCCGAGTTCGGGGTCAGACGCGGTCAAAGATTCAAGTTCTGGATCGGCGATGGCGGATACCACGCGCAGGCTCGTGCAGGCCGCGCAGGAGCATCCCAGGCCGGCGCGGGTGCGCATGGTATGGATCGTGTCGCCGGATTCGTTGCGGAGCGTATTTAGGCGGGCAGCGAGCGTCCATTTTAACTGCTCAAGCTGGCTCGGAAAATCCTTCATCGATTTGGTCTTCACATCGAAGCGATGGACCGGTTTCGCGTCCAAATCCATGAGGGTGATATCGCAGGCTGGACGGTCGATTTTCCACCAGCGGTTTTTGTCCTCCATGATGCTCGTCAGGTAGGACCGAACGTCGGCGATATAAAGCTCCAGACAGGGAACCAAATCAGACACGATAAAATTCCGGATCGTGCGCGCCTTGTTGATGGTTAAATCCTCCGATTCAATTGCCGCATTCAAATCCGTTCCCTGGAGAACCAGTAATTCCTTCAGCACTTTTGTGAAGCCATCCACGCGGTCGACCTTGGTGAGAGAATCAAACCCACACCGCAATAAAAATTCTTTCCGCTTGGCGTCGATCTCGGCGGCGCTCATACCGTTGGCCTTGGTCCAGCCCATCACCTTGCAGCTCTTTGGCCATTCGCGCCAGAACCGTTGAACCTGTGAGGTTGAGAGATTCATATTGGTGTGAACGGATAAAGGGCCAGCACCTTGCCGGTGCGGCGCTTCAGATCGGCCTGGACGGCGTCACGGTGCATTTCGCAATACAGGAATCCACTCTTCCGCTGGCAGACGGCCGGTGCGTTGCAAGGCTGCTGCCGGCCTTCGTCGCGGATGAGAAACATGCAACAGCCAGGATCGGCTGCCGGGTGATCTGCTGGTGATGAATTAGCCAGGGGAAATGGCATGGCGATCTCTGGCTCGTTACCAAACTTGATGCGCAGCTCATCGGTGGCCACGCGCCGGCCATCGGTAAACCATTGCCAATTACGATAGGCTTTTTTATAGCTGGCGACAAAATCCGCAGCCCAGCCAAACAGCAGAATTCCATCATGAGACCGAGAAGCCTCCCAAAGTTTTTCGAGGAACTTCGCGCGATCCAGATCGGTGATGTCGCTCCGGGGAATCATGGGCGTTCAAATATGTGCCAGACAAGACCGTTGACTGGGTCCTGAACTGTGCTGATGAAGACGCGGGGATGGAAATCCAACGGCAGGCCTGTGCCACAGATTTCAATCGTGCGCTTGGTTGCAAAACCCTCAAGGTTTAAGAGCGCCCAGAGACAGATTGTTTTGTTTTGAAACTGCGCAGTTAAAATCTGCGCACCTTTTGGCATCTCCACCGTCTGAACCGATTGCGGCTTCAATAGATATTTGTAAATCGTCATCATGCGAATGAGAATTTCAATTGATAGGGCGCGAGCTTGTAGAGCTTTTCCCAGGCATTGCAGAGGACGCATTGAATGCGGTTGCGCTTTTCCATCCATTCGAATGTGTCCTGAATCTGATGTTGAGCGGGTTCGAGCATGGGATATTTCCGGGCCAGCGCCTCGCGGATCAGGCTGGAGGAAAACAATCCCTTCCATTTATAGATGAGCCGGCGGACCGCTCCGGCCACGCCGCCCAGCTTGAATACCAGGAACTCCAGTTGACGGTGGCGCTTCATTTTTTCCAGAGCTTGAAATGAAGTTTGATCAGCACCAGGGCGGCGGCGTATTCCTTGCCATGCTCGTTGCCATCGTGTTTCTTTTCCAATGCGGCCTCGAACTCGGCGACGGTGCCTAAGAAACAACCACGCTTGAGATAAATCCCCTTGTTGGTGGAGAACGCGAGCAGCTCGCCGGATTCACTGCCAATCATGCCGATGTAAAAAAATGGACGCGGTGAATCATCCACTTCCAAGCCATCGGCCAATTTAGCGCCACTGAGGTATGCGCCACTGAGGTATGCGCCACTGAGGTATGCGCCACTGAGGTATGCGCCACTGAGGTCTGCGCCACGGAGGTATGCGCCACGGAGGTATGCGCCACGGAGGTATGCGCCACTGAGGTATGCGCCACGGAGGTATGCGCCACTGAGGTCTGCGCCACTGAGGTCTGCGCCACTGAGGTCTGCGCCACTGAGGTATGCGCCACTGAGGGAGACCTTCTTTTCAACGGCGGCAGTGACCGCGATTTTAATCGAGTTGTCTTTGGCATCATGCTCAAAGAGCACGCTGTCCGTGTATCGGCATTTGATTTCGAGTTTCACTTGTCGTCCTCCTTGACCATCGCGCCGACGAGCTTCTCGATGAGTTTGTTGATCAGTTTCTCCACGTCGCCGGCAACGCGCTTGACGATGACCACCGGACCGCAGCCTTCGATCCGGCAGCCGAGTTTAGCCAGGTCTTTTTCCGAGAGCGTGCGCAGCGCATCCTTGCGCGGCGTGCATTCCGTCTTCACCAGTTCGTCAAACCGGTCGGGGAAATGTTTCTCGGCGAGCTTCACGGTCTGGGCATCGTCGTCAATGACCACGCTGCCGACGCTGTTGGCGAATCCGATCTTGGTGCCATGCAGGATCATGGTGCGCGGTTTATCGAACAGCCGGGGCGATCCTTCGACAGCGCCGTAAAGTTCCGCCTCGCACGCGGCCACGACACCGGCCTGCTTTTTAAGGCCGCGAAGGTGTTTTTGTTTGACGGCTTCCAGATCGGATTCAAGGTCGCCGATCATTTCCTCAAGCTTTATGCACTGTGCATCATAGGCTGCACAGAGCGGTTCCATTTCGGTGATGGCGCGCGCGCGGTTGAATGCCAGAACGCCTGCCAGATTTTCGGTTGAACTAATCATATTTTTTTGATGGTTTTTTTGGTTAATGTTTTAATAAGAACATGGTGATGACGGCACCGAGACCGGTGCCGATGAAGAAAGCGCCCGCAAACAAAATCAGAGCCAAGACGATGGGTGAATGCGTCGTTGCCTGGACGTTTTTTTCAAGGTTGACGATGCCGCTGACCTCGCCGCCTACTGAGATGCGGCTGTAATTTTTTAAAAAACCGTTTTTGCTACGCCTGACCACCTTTCCATCGATCTTGTGTCTCACGCTAATGGCATCGACGGAAACAATTTCAGTGGCGGGTTCTCCGGCATTATTTCCGCGCCATAATTCTCCAATTGACGGCAGATGTTTGGTGACGGTGATCATGATTATTTGTCCTCCATAGATTCGAGCCAGGCCACGGCCACGGCCGCGACCTGAGTCAGTTCATCGCGCAGATGCTTAATCGCCGCTTTCCGGCCAGCCTTCGTGAGTTCCAGGATGTCAATCGCCTCGGCCACTTCACCGACTTCCTCCACGAGCACGCGCAGCTTGCGGTTCGGATCGGCAATGCGGCTGGCGCAGGTGAAGGAAATATTGCCTTCCGCAAACAGTGTGTTCTGCCGGTGCCTTTCCTGGGCGACGCGCTCAATGACATTCATCATCAAGGGTGAGTTGAAAATGTTGACGCTCATGCCGCCTCCTCTTTCCCGCATATCCAGGCGCGGTTAATATGCCGATTCTGGTTGAGGAAGCGGCGCAAGGCGGTGTCCTCATCGCAGGCGTCCATGACGGTGTGGCCGGTGAGTTCGCCGAAGTTTTTATCCTGCCAGGCGTAGCCCACGCAAAACAGATGCGTGGATGATAACTGCTCGCGGGCGTCCAGAAGGGAAACACCTTTGCGATGGTGGTGGTCCTTGAAGGTTTTGCTCATAGCAGAATCCAGTTGGTGAGAATCGGTTTGCCCTTTACGGATTTATCCTTGCGGATCATCTCGACGACGATCTGAATTCGATCCCAATTGTTAATGGGAAATTTCAGATTCACCGCAATGCAGCCTACTCCGGTAGGAAACGAATAGGTGACGTAGTAGTAATAGTTGGCAGGCGCGGCCAAAAGTAGCGGCGCAGATTTTGTTTTTTTACCCATAATTAAGTCGCGTTAATCGGTGGTTAATCTGGGACGCGGTGAAACGCGTCCCGGACATTAGTTGAGCGCCCAGTCGCGCAGCAGCTTGGTGTGCGCGGAGCGGACGGCCTGGACAGCGGTGATGGCTTTTTTAGCTCCACTGCGGATTTCCTCCGCGAGCTTGAACTGCTTGTAAACAGCACGGTAACAGCCCTCGTGGCTGACGATCTGTTCACCCAGGTCGCATACATCACCGAGTTCGCCATTCAATTCCGGCATCAGGGATTTAGCTAGGTGCGTTATCAGGATCAGCTCGTTCGCCGGCTTGATCTCGTTCCAGAGCTGGATTCGGCTGAAACGCTGCGTGTCGCTCATGAGTAGGTCATGCAGCGCGTGCGTGCCCACCAGGGCAATCGGGATGAGCGTCGCTTCCCAGAAGTCCACCACCCATTGCAATGCGGCCTTGGTGAGCTTGTGCGCGTCGCCGATGATGAGCAGCCGGTCTGAGCCGGTGAGTTTGGTCACGAGGAAGTCGGCCCGCTTGGTCTGGCCATCCCAGCCCGCCTGGCCGACCGACTTGAACAGCGCGCCTTCAATGGAATTTTTATCGTTGTTCCAGGCGCGCACCTGGAAGTGGATGGCGGTTGGATTTTCCTTCAGGTATAGCTCCTCGCCACGCGTCTTGCCACCGCCGCTGGCCAGCACGATGCAGCCGATCTCGTTCAGCTTACGCAAAGTCTCCAGGGCCGAGGCAATGGACTTGGTCTCATCCGTGCTGATGGTCTCCACGCCGCTCAAACGGCGGCGTGCTTCATTGCGGAAGAAATCCTCCAGCTTGCGCTCGAACACGGCGATGTCGCCGCTGAATTCCTTGCCGGTGCAATACTGGCTCACGTAGCTCGAATTGACGCCGAGCTTCTTCGCCATTTTGTTGTTGCTGAAGTTGTCCTTGCCCGGTCCCGCTCGCTGATCGAGCAGGCGCTGGCGCAAGGCCTCGTTGAGTTTAAGCCGAGCATCGGCCTGTGTGTGTGTCGCGTTTTCCATTTTTTCCTCTCCGGTTTTTTTTGTTGTTTACGCAAGCGATAATTCCGCCTGCAAAATCATCTTCCCGTTCCGCTTCAAAAATTCCTGGGCGAGCGCCGTGCTGGTGATGGTGTAGACATTCAGCCAGGCGGAGTTGCGGCCTTCGCGCGTGGACTTCATCCGGTGCTGATAGAAGACGCCGCCCTGCGTGACGCCCACCGACTTGATCAGGTTCGCATTCTTCAATATCTCCACGACCGTTCCGGCGATGCCCGTGCCGGTGCCGCGTTCTGAATCCGGCACAATGTCCGTGGTGAAATTCTGGCCATTCAAATCGAGCGCATGCTTGATGAGCGCCACGGCGAACTTCTGGACCTCGGGCGTTTTCCAGACGATCTCCGCGTGGATGGCCTGCTGAAAGTTTTGGTCTGGGTTCATAGTTCCAACGCCTCTCTCGCGATTCGTTCATCCTCGGCGCGGTCACGCGCTTTTTGTTTGGTGATTTGTTTCTCGCCGACCACGGCGCGCACGGCGTTTGCCACGGCTGACTGAACTGCAGATCGCGGCTCGCGGATTGAGGATTCGCCGTCATAGACGGTTACGAATCCGGAGTTGTGGGCGCGCATGGCGTCCAGTTCTTCCCTGGTGCCGGCAGACAACTCAACAGCGCGTGTCTTGGCCACGTTCAATGCGCTGGTCGAGTACCGGATCGCAGCGGCAAGGGCATCGTGGTCGCCGTGCCGGACCAGCCCGGTGCGCAGCCAGGTGCCGAGAACGCAGCCGCGACCATCAGTCAAAGTGAGGAAGCGCGGATCATCCGGATTGAAGTAGCAAAGGACCTTGGTTTCTGGTGCCAGGGCGAAATCCGGTGAAGGCGGCGCGAAGCGGAGCGTCTTGCCCTCATGCATCAATTGAATCTCGCCGTTGTTCTCCACCGGCCGGCGGCGCTGGGTGTGCTCGTAAAACGCCGTGATGATTTCCGGCGACACGCGGGTCCAGCCATCCGGCGACTGCGCCATCAACCAGGCTGCCCGTTCAATGGGCGATTCCATGCGGACGCGGGTTTTAATTCCTGTCATGTCCGCCGGTGCGGTCTGAGCGGGTTGCCATGTATTGCCGTCGAACCACTCGGCAATTTTCTGGAACCCTTCGCAGTCATGTTCCGTGCGGCGATTCTGGAGACCGAAGATTTCAAAGAGACCTTCGCGCGCCTGGGGAATGGTGTAGAACGGATAGTGCAAATCGGCGCGGTTCTCGGCGCGGTGCGACTTCCAGATTTCCACAGCTTCACTTTCGCGGGCGAGCAGCTCGGTGGGACGCTTGGAATAATTCAGACCTATCTGCCCTGGGAAATGCGAGGTGAGCATGTGCTGAAGCCGGTTGAGACTTTCCAGCATCGCCTTGGCCTTCGAGTTGCCCACCGCCTTCTCCGCGTAGCTCAAGGGCGACTGGCCGTTGATCATGCTCGAATAAGAAACGCGGATGCGATCCGGCCCGATCATCTCGGTGAGCGCATCGGCGGTGCCTTGGGCGAGCGTGGCTGTGCCGCGTTCGATCTTCCACGTCATCTGATATGGTGGCAGGCCATAGGTCTCCAGGAGCCAGCCGGTGAGTTGCTTCATATCCTGAAGCATCAGATGTTCCTGGCTGCCGTCATCGCGCGCCCGCGCCGGCCGCAGACCAAAGCCGAGCAGCATCGTGGTGGCCACGTCGCGCGCGATGAGCAGCCACAGATCGTTCACCTGGCCGCTCTCGGTATCCATCACGCGGAAGTCGCACCGCACGTCGTCGAACTGGATCAGCTCCATGAAGCGCAGTTCGCTGCGCGTGCCGTGGACCTGCGGCATGAATTCCTTCGCCGCATGAATGCCCTCGTGCAACAGCGCCTTGACGGCCTTGGAAAATTTCGCGCGCTTTTTTAGTTGGGGTCGGATGTTGGTGGGGTGCCATCCCTCCGGAAGTAAGGCGCGGGTGCGTTGCTCCCAATTCTCCTCGTAGCCAGCCACCGGCTCGGCAATACCCTTGTGCGTGCGCCCGGTAGCCCATTGGCGGTGGATGGAGAGGATGGCCTGCTCGGCGGCGTCGCCACGTTTAAAGTCGCCCATGCGCGCGGCGACGTAATCCAGGAAGGTGTCGCTCAAGCCGCGCTGCTTGGCCTGCCAGACTGCGCCGGCCTTGGCGCGGTTCACCAGCACCAGCCAGTCCTGCTGCGCGACCCATTGATCATATTTACCACGGAACGTATTCAGCGGCCGGAACTCGGAATAAATCGTTAATGCCTTCTCGCAGGCCGGCTGGACTTTAACGGCCGATTTACCAGCCGTTAAATTGCGGACAAACAGCACGGCGGCTTGCAAGCGCTTCACCTGGGCGCGCAGATCGAACGGCAGCCGGCTGAAGAGGCGCGGCTCCATTTCCCAACGCGGCACCGGCGCGCGATGCGCCAGATAGGTCTTCACGCAAACCACCGGCGCGAGCGTGCCGCCATTTGTTCCTTGTGGAACCGGCAATGAGGAGGAAACAACCAGCGGAACTAACGCATTTGATTGCGGTCCAGCGCAGGTGCCCGGCATCAGTTGTCCCGGCTGTGTCGTGTCCGCTGGTTGAAAATTTTCGGGATTGGAGATCATGATTTCAAAAACGATTGGAGACCTTTCGCGCGGGCGATGTGAGCCTCTACAATTTTGCGACCCTCTTTGATGTAGGCTTTGGATTCGCGCGGGCTTAGCGAAACGGAATGTTCGGAAACCTTGAGCAGTTTATTGCCAATAAACTTTGTGCAGCGCTTCGTCTGTGAGATGTGATGATTTACCAGCGCATAAACTTCAGCGGCACTCAATGCCACCTGATAGGGCCGGTCGGCCACAGGTTCCCACGCCGAAATCGTTTTACTCACTTGCCACCTCCGATGTTCAAGTGCTTACGGATTGTTTCTCCGATCTCTTTGCGGACGCTATTGGAACAATCGTTTAAATGGGTTTGCAGGATCGATAGTGCAGCGTCGCGGCTGCCAATGTGTGCGCCGCACAACCAATCATGATGAGACTTCTTGCCCCGCAGGCTTTTCGTGCTCAAGGCAAGCTGAATCGCCGCAGATTTTAGAATTGAACAGGCAAGGCTCACTTCCCACCTCCGTTGTGCTTGATGTAGCCGCGAGCGGTTTCCATGGCCTTGTCGAGCGCAGCCAGTTCCGGTGTGCCGAAGATTTCACCGAGCCCTTTGTCGTCGCTCATCTCAATCAGCCAGTTTGCGATCTCCTCCGCCTTCAGCTTTCGCTCGTTGATGCGCTCCTCTGCCTCCAATTGCTGCGCAGTGGCGCGCTGTTCAGCCGTGGCACCGCCCTGGCCTTTGATTCGGCCTAACTTCCGCTTGGTTGGATCATCTTCATCACACTGCTTGAACTCCATGAAGAGTGAGCGCTGAGTCTTGCCATCCACCAGGGAGCAAATTTTTTCTCGCATCTCGGTGAGGGTTTCCGGCACCTTCTTTTCCGGCAGCAGGAGGAATTGACCCGGTTTCAAATTCGCATCGTTTGCGAATTTGGCGACGGTCTCCAAATACTTCTCAATGGTCGGAACCCCGCAACTTTCCAGCACGCTCTTTGTGAGTTCCATGTAGCCTTGCAGTGCGCGTGATGGACGCGGCCGGCCATCATCTGTCACTGTCGCGAGCTTAGGGCAATGTTGGGCGAGCCAAGCTCCAAATTCCCCATGCTTCAACTGCGTCTCCTTCACTTCCCATGCGAACAAACCGAGCGACACAACACGGCGCATTCCATTCTGGGCCTCGGCGAAAAGTTTGTTCAACTGCTTGGCGGTGGCAGCATCATTTCCGGTTTTCAAAAGCGCATTAAATGCGCTTTTGACGGGGGGTAAGACTTCAAGTTTCGCTGTGTTTTTCGCTTTGATCTTTGCCCAGCGCGCCTTTTGTGCAGCTTTGATATGGGCTAACGAGATGGCGGATAATTTTTTCATTTGGCTTGGATGATGGTTACGGGGACGAAAGTTTCAGGATTGGCCACGCCGGGCATTAACTGCTCAAGTTGCGCGAGCAGCACTTCGCCGTTCTCGGCTACGATGAAGATGCGGTCCTCGCCGTTCTCAACCTGCGCGCCCACTCCGGTGAAACCACCGACCGGCGTCTTGCGCGTGATGAGTTCGGATTTGAGTTGGGTGCTCATGATTTGGCGTTGAGTTTTACTAGGGTGAGATCGGCTATGGCTTTTTTGCAGCCGTCATGAATGCGCATGAGTTTGGCCAGGTGTTTGCCGCTGGCATCGTGCCACTGCTGGGCTTCGACGATCTGCTGGCAGAGTTCCGTGTCGCGCTGGTGGAGTTTCCGGAGTTCGATGGTGTGTTCGCGGCTCATAGCATCCGGCCTTTCAAAAATTCCTCATAACTGGTGGTCGTCACGACCCATGATCCGCCGGGACCTGGTTGCGATTTCTTGAGCGGCTTCAGGCAGCCGGCCAGGATCAGGTTCTCCACATGGCCACGGTCGCAGAGGAGCGCCCGCCGGATTTCCAGTCCGGTCACCATGGGTTTCTTGTGCGGCACCACGAGCCGGAAGATTTGCGGCCATTCCAGCTCGTGATATTTCCTGCCGCCGGTCGCGCGAAAAAACTCAATGCTCTTGGTGAGCACGCGCAACTCACATTTGCCAAGGTCGTCCACCGCGATGTTGAAGCCGATCAGCACGCGCTGCTCTACGAGCTGGCGCACCTGCTCGGCGTCCATGTCAAACTCGCCCAGATCGCGCAGCACGGTCTTCACGTCGCTCACCGGCCGGAACCTTGGATCGCGCAGGCCGAGCTGCGTCTGGATGCTCGGCGGCAACACCAGGCGCGGCAGCAATCCTGTTTCGGTCATGCTCATTTTGAAACGACGTTCCGTTCGTAGAGATTCACCACGCGACAATTCGAGGGATTGAGATCACTTTGGTAGGCGGCATACCAGGCATCCGCCTCAGCGATGAACTTGCTGGCCTCGGTCTCGGCGGTGAGCTGATGACGGGCGCTATCGAAGCGCACCGGCATCCCGCCATATTCGAGAATGAATTGCGCGCTCATCGTCCGTCTCCGTTGTGGGGTTTGATCTGTGGTGCGGTCGGGAAGCAAAATTCAGCCTGCGCCTGCTCGCGGTGGTTTAAAGCCGCCAGCATTTCTAAAACAACCTTCCGCGCGTCGGTGTGATGAGGCAGCAACTTCGCCAGCACCATCAATTCAGATTTTTGTTCTGTAAGGCTGTCAGGAAGCGAAGCGATGACGCGCCGTGCGAAGGCTGTGACCTGTTGGGCTGTGGGATTGAAAATTTTCATAGGAGGACGCGCTTGAGCTTTTCCATCGTCGGCCCGTAGCGTTCGGGGTTTTTAACGGCACGATGCACCGTGACGCGGCTTCTACCGATGGCGATGGCCACGCCGGAAACGCCATGGAAACCGCGCTTCCATGAAAGTTGGCGTAAATTGTTCTTGTTTATTTTCGGAACCAGTGTCATAAACTTGTAAGTAACGTAACACTGCGTTACGCAGCGCGTCAACAATAAAAGTTAAGTAACGCAGTTTTTTTTTATGGATGGGGCGAACGTCGAATTTAAGGAGTTGCTTCAACGATCCGGTTGGAATCAATCAGAAGCGGCGCGGAACCTAGACCTCACGACCGCTTCGGTAAGTCGATATGTCAATGATATCGACAAACCAACAAAGCAGACACTGCGACTTTTTCGAATAATCCTTGCGGGAGAAAATCATGAGCCTTCAGAGAGTAATAAAGGTTCAAGCCGATTGGCGGGCGAGGAGGAAGTATGGCGTCGCCGCGCGAATGTCGCGGAAAAGAAATTAAACGATCTTCAGAACGGTATTCGAAAACTCCTGGAAGTCAGTTCAAAGCCGCTTTCCGAGGCGCAACAAATCGCAAAGCGCGCGGGGGACAGATACGACAAGACTCATTCTTCACCATGATCCGTCCGCTCACTTTTAATTGCCGCGCCCAGCGCCGGAATTTCTCGGCCATCTCAAATCGTTTTGCCGCCGGCCAGAGCGCGGCGATCTCCTCGAGTTCTGGTTCCAACGTGACCGGGCAATATTTCTTTTCATCTTTCATGCAACCATTTTGTTCGGGAGGGTGGGACAATGGCTGTCCATGGGTATAACTAAAAAAATTAAATCATGAGCAAATATAAAGGCATGAGTCGCGAGGAGGTTCGCCAGCATTCCACCCGGAGGCTGGACGAAATGCGTGCTGCTGGAATTAAATTTGTTTCGGTAATGGGCTGCAATAATCCCGGCGAAGATTGCGAGGCTTGCATGGCAATCAAAGATCAGAAGATCGAAAATGAATTTGCCACACCATTGCCATTGCCGGATTGTGATAAGAAATTTTGCAAGTGCATCTACATCGCCGTCCAATGAATTCTTCCTGCCATTCCTCATCATTTGCCTGTCCGAACTGTGGGACCGTAAATTCCGGCACACCGCACCAGGTCCGACGTGGTCTCAAATGCACTAGCTGTGGGACCGGTTACATTCCCGTCAAAATTGAGCCGCGAGCGTTTGCCCAAAATGAATCGCCGCTAGTCTTGATCGGAGTGGTAATCTTGGTGGTAGCATTTGCGATCTTCTTCATGCCCATCTGGCTGGACCTGTATTTGCTGATTGCTGGATTATTGGCGGCGATTCTCTTTGTGCTCGTATTCAAGAAATAATTTTCTCGACGCGCCATCGCGGTTTGTGATTTGATGGCTTCCCGGAGCGCGCGACCGGCCGAACCTCGGCCCGGCTTTTGCCGCTCCTTTTTTCTTCCCGTCCGAATTCCAGAAAAACAGCGAAACCAAGACGGTCGCGTTTTAGCGTAATCCTGATTCGCGCATAGTCGCGTCCGTGAACAGCGCGACATCCTTTCAAATCAAAACTCTCCCACGCTTTGGGCAATCCTCCGGTGAGCGGTCGCGCGCTTGCTTCCCGCCCACTGCGTGGGTTTTAAATTTCCACGGCAAACTCCGCCGGTCTTTCCAGTGCCTTATGTCGCTGGCGTTCGCCGGTGGGAAGGTGCGTTTTTATGCGGCGCGCCTCCGTGGGATATTCACCGCAATAAACCAACCTGCATCCATCAGTTAAATTATATGAAAAAAACAAGCACACTCCTCAAAGTATCACTCCTCGCCGGAATTCTCGCCATGGGGTCTTTTACCCAGGGCTGTACCTCCGTCATCAACACGCCCCAGGGCAAGATCGTTAGCGTCACGGAACGCGGCCTCGGCTTCGAGGTATCGCAGTCGCCCTCCACGCAAACGCCGGAAGTGAAGTTCGGTTTCTTCTCCTCCGCCGTGGTCATCATGCCGACGGCAACGAACGGCCCGATCTCCTCGCCGAACTTCGCCAACACGTTTGACTTTGCGCAGAGCGGCGCATTGCAACTGGGCATTGGCGAACACATCGCCAGCGGCAGTTACCAGACGCTGCAGCCAGGCGTAACCAACAGCGCCATCACCACCCAGCCGGTCGTTCCGAAGTGAGGAGCGTCACCAGCCAACCAGATATAAAAATTATGATGCGAGCAAAAATGACCATTCAGTCCGTGACGAAGCCCTATGAGGGCGCGGAGCAATTAAAGTTTCATGCCGTTTGTGGAAAGCCGAAAGAGGGTGGCGGCTATGAGGACAATGATTACGCCACGGCCACACCTTCAGCTTCACTGGACATCACCATTCAGAATCCGGCGCTCCTGGGGAAATTCAAGGAAGGCCAGACCTTCTACGTGGATTTCACTCCGGCACCTTGATTTAAAGTGCAAAAGCCAATTCATAAAAACGAGAGTGCCGCTCCCGGCGGCTGCGAAGTACCAGGCCTGAAGCACCTCAATCCGCAGGTTGATACAGCGGAACCGGGAACTGATTTTACGCTGACGATTGATTTCCTCACCCGCCGCGTGCGCGCCCTGATCCGCCGCGTGGGCAACCGGAAGCCAACCAAGCGGGAGCAGGCCGAGGCGCAGGAATTGCGCGGGCGACTCGCCTCCTTGAATCGCGAGAATGGAAAATTACTGGCATGAACGCCGCTACCATCTATCTATTCGTGAACGGCATCGCCACCTGGCCGGGCAACTTCACGAATTGGAATAAGCGCGCCGTGACCCGCACGCATCTCCAGACGCCGCACAAGGCTGAGGCATTCGAATATTTCTGCACCCCGCTCACGCGGCCGTTCCGTGAGGATGAGCGCGCGAAACATTTTGCGCGGTCGCTCCATGAATACACGAAGGCCGGCTGGAAGATCATCTGCGTTGGCCACAGCAACGGCTGCGATGTGATCCTGGATGGATTGCGCCGGGCGGACTGGCCACGGGTGGAGGCGCTTCACCTGGTGTGCGGCGCGTGCGAGGCGGATTTCTGGATCAACGGTCTGAACAACGCGCTGGCTGACGACAAGGTCGGCAAGGTGTTTGTATATTGCGCGGCGAAAGATTGGGCGCTGACGCTGGCGCATTCGCTGCCGGCCCGGCTGCTCGGTTACGGCACGCTGGGGCTGCATGGCGCGCAGAATGTTTATGACCGAGTGTCAAATCGCGTTGGTGAGTTGTGGTGGAAAAACTACGGCCATTCAACCTGCTGGCAGCCGGAACATTTCAAAAACACGATGACCCATTTCATCCATGTTTAAAATCCCACCATCCATTTTGCGCTATTGGCTGGCGATGAATGCGAGTGCGTTCGATGCGGCGATCCATTCCACGGTGGCGTTCTTCGGCGTGGCCGGCGCGCACGCGGCCATTGATTCCATCCCGGCGTTGAACGCGCAGCAGTTCGCGGCCGTGTTCCTGATCACGTTTGGCCGGGCGATCCTGGCTTACCTGGATGCGCATCCAGTTTCCGAACTTTTACCCCTTTCAAAATGAACGAGCAACGCACCAAACCAATTCTCCGCTGGCAGGGTGGCAAGAACGACAGCGAATACATCCGCGACCTGTTCAAGGGCTGCCGGCTCAAGCCGGTGGTGACGCGCAACCAGGCGGTAAACCGGCGCACGCACGGCAAAGCCACTTTTGGAGAACTGATTATCACCCCGAAATAAAACATATGATTTTAGCCCAAGCCACCGACTTTCCCAGTGTGCCAGAAACAACCTTCAAATGGGTGACGATCATGTTGGTTGGTATCGCGTTGATTGCGGCTGCGCTTTATGCCGCGTTCCGCAAGCCGGAGAAACAGCGTGTGAAGATCGACGACGATCCAGCCGTGGAAATAAGAAAACAGCCCAAACGGTTTAACCACGATCTTTCTGAACACCGGTTCAATGATCATGAGCGCCGGATTCAAGCGCTGGAAAAGGCGCGGGAAGAATTTCTGCCAAAACTGGAGGCGTTTCGGAACGAACTCAATCTAGCCAATGAGGGTCGGGCCTCAAGAATTCATGCCCATATCGAAGAAGATCGCAAGGCCATTGATGAGAAAGTGGACGGCATTTTCGACCGCATCATCGCCACGCTTCGCAACATGGGAAAAATATGATCATCACAAAACTAGACGATGGTCGGGTGGAAATCGGGTTGCAGCCGGCCGAGGTTGAATCAGCCATTCGTCAATTTATCTGCACGTGCCATCCCAAGATTGCATACGGATTTGTCATTGACCCGAGTCCGGATCAGGTGTCCCGGCTCCCGGAAATTTCTTTTATCGCAAAACCATTTGTCGCAAAACCATGATCGACCAGGACATCAAGAAATTTGTGCTGCGCCGGCTGCTGCAAAAGAACGGCGAGCCGGCCACGGCCACAGAGCTGAAGCTCGCCATCCGCTCGGCGTTCAGTGTGGCTTTCACCGAGGGCGAGTTGGATAACTACCTGTCTCAACTGTTGGACAGCAACCTTGCTTCCACCGCCAGGGATGAGTTTGACCAGATTCTTTTCGGCCTCACGCCCAAGGGCACGCTCGCCGCGCAGCGGTTAATCAAAATCACGTGAATGAAAACATCACCAACCAAACCAGCGGCGTGGGAGGAAGATTCCTTCTGGCGCGAAGTGGTGGCCGTGCTGACCGGCGGCAAGAAACTTCGCGGCGAACATTATCTGCAAAATCTTTCCGCCGAGGAGTTGGAGCAATTGCGCTCGGCCTTGTCTGCGCCTGGCAATCTGTCGGATCAGGCCAAGTTGTGTCCGGCACGGCGCGGTGGCAAGACGGATGGCGAACAGCCGGTTCCGTCGTTGCTGTCGGAAATCTCCCAGGCATTGCGCGAAGTGGTGACACTGCGGTCCCTGCAACGCCAGGACTTGATCAGCGCGGCCACGAAGGATCGTTGCGGTCAGTTGGGTCTGGACCCGCAATTGACCAATGCCGTGGTGCGGGTGGTGGCCGAGGAGGCGTTGCGCCAACAGGCGGAGAATCAGGTGGGCAGCTTTGCGATCTCGGCGGCGAACGTATTGCTGATGGCGGAAGGCTCGCGCACGAAGGCCCGGCAGGAGGAAGTGAAGATCGGCCTGCGCAAGGACAAATTGAAACAGGAGGATCGCCGGATCGTCCTGCTGGAAAAGAAGGCGCAAGCCTACGACCGCGCACAGCAGGCACTCACGGATGCCAAGAAGTCAAAGGGCGGCATCACGCCGGAAACTCTCACGCGGATCGAACAGGAATTAAAGCTGCTGTGACCAAGCCCACCAATAAACAATTGTCCCGTGCAGTTGGCACCTTCTTCATGCCATACCAGGCGGATTTCATCCGCGACGATTCGCGCATGATCATCGTCGAGAAGGGCCGGCAGATCGGTTTGAGCTACGCAGCGAGTTATAAGGCGGTCCGTCTGGCTGCGCCGAAAGATGCCCGGCTCGACGTTTGGGTGGTCAGCCGCGATGCGATCCAGGCGAAACAGTTTTTGCTCTATTGCAAACGGTGGGCGCGCGTTTTGCAATTTGCTGCGGAGGACATGGGCGAGCAAGTGCTGCTTACCGATGGCGGCAAAGCCGTCCAGGTGCAGGTGCTGAAGTTTGCCAACGGTCTTTGCATCTACTGCCTATCTTCCAATCCGGATGCGATTGTCGGCAAGAGCGGTCATGTGATCTGGGACGAAGCGGCCATTCACAAGGATCAGCGCGATTTCTATGCCATCGCCAAACAGGTGACGCAGTGGGGCGGCAAGTTCATCGTCATCAGCACGCATCGCGGCGCGCAGACGCAGTTCAATCAGTTCATCGTCGACATCAAGGAACGCGGCAACCCGATGGGCTGGAGCCTGCACACCATTCCGATCCAGCGCGCGGTGGAAGACGGCATCGTTGAAAAAATCAACGCAGCGACCGGCGGTCACGAAACGCGTGAAGAGTGGCTGGCCCGGCAGCGCAAGGAATGCGTGGATGAGGAACAATGGCTTCAGGAATTCTGCTGCATCCCGGCGGATGAATCCACGGCCTTCATCACCTACGAGATGATCACCGGCTGCGAGGATGACTCCGCGCTGAAGGATTTTGCCTATCTGGAAAAGTGCACCAATCCGCTTTACCTCGGCTACGACGTGGCGCGCACGACTCACCTATCGGTGATCGATGTGGAGGAAAAAGTCGGGGACGTATTCTGGGAACGGCTGCGGCTGGAGTTGCGCGGCAAAACTTTCGCCGAGCAGGAATTTGAATTTGATCGTCTGATGAGACTACCGGCCATGCGCCGGGGTTGCATTGACGCCACCGGTCTGGGAATGCAACTGGGCGAGCGGGCGGTCGGCCGTTTTGGCTCCAAGGTCGAAAACATCCGTTTCAGCGGAACTGTGAAGGAAGACCTGGCATTCCCGCTGCGGGCCGCGCATGAGGACCGGACGCTCCGTTACAAAAAGGACGATGGCCTGCGCGCCGATCTGCGCGGCATCAAAAAGGAAACCACCGCCAGCGGCAATATCCGGTTCGTTGGCGAATCTTCCGACTCCCATTGCGACCGGTTCTGGGCCAAGGCGCTGGCTTTGCATGCCGGGAAGAAATCAACCGGAATCATTGCCATGCTCGGATGAACCAAATGAACACCTCCCCAACCCATTTTTCCGGCCTTCAGTATGCCCGCAGGGCGTTTTTGGCGTCTGTCCGTAGCCGTTGGGGTCTCTGGCGCGCCATTTGGCATTCTAGCCCCGTTAACACCCCGTTAAAAAATGGGGGTGAACTGTGAAATTCTCTCTTAAAATCGGAAACAAGGAGTTTTCCTTCGGCGCAAAGTCCCTTTCGCCCTCCAGCCAGGCTTTCCTGAATGGCACGGACATCGACGGCTCGGGCCGGGGCGCGCTGCTCTACACGCCCTACGCCCAGAGCGCGTGGGTCTATTGCGCGGTGTCCATCCTCGCGCAATCCGTGGCGCAGATTCCGTTCCGCATTTCACGGGTGTCCGGCGGCAACGACCAGCGCGTGCGGTCGCTGCGGGGGTCAAGCGACCCCAGGCATTTGGCCTTCGGCCGGAAAGCCCTGAATGAAGACATCATCACCAGCGGCGACGTGGTGGATCTGTTCCGTCAGCCGCATCCGACCATGGACGGCCAGATGTTTTTCGAGATGCTCGTCACCTGGCTGTCGCTGCGCGGGGAGTTTTTCTGCCTGCCGATGGACACTGCGGATCAGCCGGTAGATTTGTCCGGCCGCGCGCCCAAGGTCAAACGGCTGCTCACGCTCAACCCGGACATGTTCTGGCACATTGTCCAGGGGTTTGAACTCACCGGCTGGCGCTACACCGGCTCCATGCTGATGTCGCCGATCCCATCCGAGTTTGTGCTGCCCACGGAAGTCATCCACTCCAAGCTGCCCAATCCGTATCTCTATTGGCGTGGCATGAGTCCGCTCACGGTGGCGATGGACCCGGTGCAGACGGATTTTGCCGGGGAACAATTCCAGAAGGGTCTCTGGCTGAACAATGCCGACACCGGCGTGATCGTGACCACGGACCAGATTCTCGCGGATGATCAACGCGAGGCGATTAAATCCGCCCTGCGCGAGCGCAAGCGCAAGGCCGGCACAGCGGACCTGCCACTGTTCCTGTTTGGCGGCGCGAAGGTGGAGAAGCCATCGCTCTCGATGATGGACATGCAGTTTCTGGAAACGCGCAAGTTTCTACGTCAGGAAATTTTCGCCATTCTCAAAGTCCCGGAAACACTTGCCGGATTTACCCAGGATCTGAATGACGGCGGCGCGGGCGGATCGCTCGACGCACAGAAGGCGAGCTTCATCGAATCCACCATCGGCAGTTTATGTCATCGGATTGAGGCGGCGCTCGCGGCCGTCGTGCAGACGTTTGACCCGAATCTGGTCGGCTGGTTCGACATGGATTCGCTGCCCATCATGCAGGCTGCGCGCCGGGCGCGCTGGGACACCGGCTCCAAGATGTTCGCCATGGGTGTGCCGGTGGAAGACATCAACACCAATCTCGATCTCGGTCTGCCGGCCAAGCCCTGGTATAAAAACGGCTACCTGCCGTTCAATCTCCAGATCGCAGGCGAGCCGTCCGAGCCGTTGCCGAGCGAAGAACCGGCAGATTCTGCCACAGTGAACACAGAGGACGCCGAGAAGAGCAATCCATTCGCCCGGATAAAAAAACTACTCGCGGGCATCAAAGCCGCGCCGGACTCGTCACTCGTCACACGTCACCCTTCACTCGACGTGGAGAATCTTTGGAAGAAACACATCACCGCGCGCAAATCCCAGGTGAACCTCTTCAAGGGTAAGACTTCAAAGGTGCTGCTGAAATTCCGGGCGAGTGCGCTGGCGAAGCTCGATGAGGTGCATCTGGTAAAAAACGCCGATGGCCAACACCGATTAATCAAGAGCGCGGGACATCAGTTGCTTGATGGCAAAGACATCCTCGTGACCGGTGATTCGGAATTCGTCACCCGTGGACTGGTGGATATCATCTTCTCGCACCTGGCATTTGGCCAGGCATTGACGGATGAGTTGAAGGTTCCGCAAAGGAGTCTTCTGCAAAATGCCGGCAAGGAGCTGCTGGCCGAGGTGGGTTATCAAGACCCGTGGGAATACCCACCGAAGGGTGTGCTGGAATTTTTGGAAGCCCGGAAGCAGCCCATCATGGGCACCGGCCAGACGGTGCGCAATCAGATCAACACGACGCTCACGGAAGGTATCGAAGCCGGCGAGACGCATCTGGAGTTAGCCGGGCGTGTCAAGGCCGTGTTCAACGCCGTGGCCGACAGCGAAGCCCGGCGCGTGGCCATGACGGAAGTGAACATTGGTTACAATACGGCCCGTCACCAGGCGATGGGCGACGCCGGCATTGAATACAAGGCGTGGCTCTCCTCGCATGGCCCGCATGTGCGCGACGGCCACGCCGCCGCTGAAGCCTATTATCTAAAAAATCCGATTCCAATTGATGATGACTTTTACGTCGGCATTGAATCCGCCGGACCGGATGGTGAAGACGCCGAGCCGATGCAATATCCCGGCGAAGGGGAAATCCTTGGCAACATCATCAATTGCCAGTGCGTCAACCTGGCAGCAGAGAAAACCGTTGAGGATGAAAAATCTATGACCTTCAACATTCACGGCCTGGGCGAAATGAAATTTCAGAAAAAATGAACGAGGAACTTAAATTCAGAATCAACCAGGCACTTCAGGAAAAGTTTCCCGATGCCTCCATTGCCATTACGTCGGAACGCGATGAGATCATTGTTTCAGTCTCGGTTAAAGGTGCTGGCTGGAAAATAAAATCCAATCTGACCAATCCCGATAAACCGGCGGATGTGGCCCGGTTCTTTGTCGGATATTTCAATCGGCTATTCCAAAAACTATGAAAAATTTAACCGACCTCCAGAAAGATTTTGGCCCGCGTCTCGTCACCCTACGCACTGGCGCATCTGGCCTGCGCGGCGGTTTGACCTGCGAGGTGAAGACCGTGGACGGCGGCGCAATCCTCGACTTTGTCGCCACCGACGAAACGCTCGACCGCTACGGCGAGGTGATCCGGCTCGCCGGCTGGGACACGAAAAATTATCTCGCCAACCCGGTCGTGCCCGACTGCCACAATTACGATAGCGTGATGCGGATTCTCGGCCGCACGATTGATCTGAGCATCGCCGATGGCCGGATGGTGAACCGCGTGGAGTTCGCCCTGGATAATCCGCTCGGCAACATCGCCTATAAAATGGCCAAGGCCGGCTTCATCAAGAGCGAGAGCGTCGGCTTCATTCCCCTGGACTGGGAGGATGGTAAGGGTGGCAACGATCAGGCCACGCGCATTTTCACCAAGCAGGAGCTTCTGGAGATTTCCCTCGTGGTGGTCCCGGCCAATCCCGGCGCCACTCTAGGCCTCGCCCTCAAGTCCGGCGCGATTGAGCGCGCCGATCTCCGCGCCGGGGCGGACCTGCTCAAAAAACTTTCCGACGACAAAACAGATCCCGCCGCCCCTGGAGGCACGTCCGGCGCGGGAATCCATGACGTGCGGTTGCTGGAATTGGCGCGAACGCTCCGTCGAGCGCTCGCAAAGTGAACCAAAAATAATTGTCCATTAACCACTGATTAAAATATGAAAAAGTTCAAACATCTGATCGCGCTGGTGGCCATCGTGCTATTCGCCGCGTGCCTCGTCCTCGCCGGTGCGCCCGTTGCGCTCGGCGTCGCCACTGTCGGCCTTTGGCAGCTCTCGCAGTTCGCCATGAGCAAACGCCCTGGCTTCTGCTACACCACCGTGCTCACGCCGGAACAGTTGAAGGAATTCGAGGGTGCCATCAAAAGCGCCGAGGACTTCATGAACCTTCACGGTAAAACACTCGAAGGCATGAAAGCCCTCGACATCGAGGTTCTGAAATCGTTCCCCACCAAGCTCGCGGAGGAACAGAAGCGCAACGATGAACTCGCCGGGCAGGTCAAGAAGCTCCAGAAATCGCTGCTCAACGACAACCAGGGCGTGAAGTTCATCAACGGCATTCCGTTCGTTTCCGAACCGTGCGCCAAATATCTCGGCTCGATGTTCGCCATCAAAGCCATCCAGGATAACAAGGTCAAGGGCGCGATTGCGGACACCCTGCTCGCCCGCTCGGCCGAGTTCCTGGGCATCGAGGTCAAGGCCGCCATGGCCGCCACCGATGTGCCGCTGCCCGTGGCCTACGGCCAACAGATCGCGGAGCTGGTCTATCATTACGGCACGGCCCGCAAAGCTTGCACCATCTATCCGCTCTCCGGCAACAGCATGAAGCTGCCCCGCCTGAAGACGGGTGAACCGCAGTTCGCCTTCATCGCCGTGTCCGGATCTGTGCCGGAAAAGGTGCCGCAGAGCGAATTCATCACGTTCACGCCCGGCAAAGCCGGCGGCATCGTGCGCATCCCGTCCGAAATCGAAGAGGACAGCATCTTCGACCTCGGCCAGTTCGTGGCGCGCTACATCGCCCGCCAGATGGCTTACTGGGAGGATTACTGCCTGTTCCGCTCGGACGGCACGTCCACCTACAACAGCATCGCCAGCGTGGGCACGCAGGCCACGACCGACTCCACCGTGTTGCAGCTTGCCGCGACGAACAGCTCATCCGACAAGATCACCCTGGCCAACTGCCGCAACATCCGCACGCTCGTCACCGGTGCCGTGTTGCAGACTGCCAAATACTACGCGCATCCTTCCATGGAGGCGTTGTTTGTCAGCTTCAACACTAGCGCCACGGTCACGCCGTATGTGCGCAACGGTCAGGAATGCCGCCTGGACGGTTTCGAAATCGTCTGGACGCCCATCATGCCGGTGTATTCCACCAGCGCCACCCTCAACGCCTATCAGATCTACTTCGGTGATCTGAGCTGGTGGTATTTCGGTGTGCGCCGCGACCTCGACGTGCAGACCAGCCGCGACGTTTACTTCGCCACCGATGAAGTCGGCGTGCGCGCGCTCGAACGGTTCGACATCCACGCCATGGGCCAGAAATGCTCCAGCGCGTTGCAGTTGAGCGCGAGCTGATTAACGCCCGCCGCGTCCGGTTGGCGGACGCGGCGGGACAAACCGCAACCATTTTATTTTTTATTATGGGAAGAAAATCTAAAGCGAAGCCCGAAGGCGAAGGCAATTCGTTGCCGGAAGTCCTCGCGCCCGATCCGTTGCCGAAGGCTGGCGACCAGGTCGAATATTTCTGGCCGGAAACGGCCGAGCCGGAACTCCGCAAAAAAAATCACGGCGCAAAGGTGCTGGCCGTTCATGAAGGTTACGAAGGCCGGCTACTCGACATCGAGGTCGATACAGGTGCCGGACTGCTGATCGTAAAGAACGCGCCCTGGCGTGATGCGGATGACAATGCTGGGAATACCTGGCACTGGCCGCCACAGGTCGAAACCGAAACTGAATAATGGAAACTCAACAGCCCAAGGACCGGATGTTGCGAACCGCGCAAATCACCAATCGGGAAACACTCCCGATGGCGAACGCCCAGCGTCCGGTCCTTGGCAGCGGCCGTAACCGTCCGCGCGCCACCACGGCGGACATTCTCGGCAAACCTCAACCCATCAAAAAGTGAACGCCGGCTTTTCTAATCTCGACACGCTCAAGCAGCATCTGCTCGCGCCGGCGCTGCGCCCAACGACCACCTATGACGTGCAGCTCCTTGATCTAGGCAGGGGCATGGCCGCATTGTTCGCCAATTTCACACAGCGCCGCTTGGCCTGGATGGTGGGCGACACCGAAATATTCCCGGCAGCCAAGGCGGAATTTATTTTAAGCCGGTTTCCCATCACGGCCGTCACGCTATCGGAATTGAAGTTGCAGGAGTCCGCCGGCTGGGTCACGCAGACCGACCCCAACTTCATCCTCGCGCTCGACCTGGCAAACGGGATCGTGAACTGCGGGCCGTCTGATGTGGGACCAAGCTACGGACAGGTTCGCTTCACTTACAATGGCGGATATTTCTGGGAGACACTCGAACCGGATGATGCAGCGTTTCCTTCAGCTTTACCCAGCGGCGCTGCCGCCCTGCCGTCCGATCTCTATCACGCCTGGCTCCTCCAATGCAAACACGTCTGGCAGACCATTGATCCGCGTGGTGTGAAGATTGTTGGTGAAGGCGATAAAAACAGAGTGGTGCCCCAGCAGACCTTCGGTGACATGGATTTGATTCCACAGGTTGCCGCCTCGCTCAAGCAGTTCATCCGTTACAAACTCACATGAGCCAGGCATTCGACATTGAAATTTCCGGTGATCTGGTGGCCGCGATCCCGCGCATCCAGGATCAGGCCGGCTATGCCCGCTCCATGGCGCGGGAAATGGATTATCAAAATCAACTCACGGTCGCGCGCATCCAGCAGGGACATCTCTCCGGGCCGACCACGGATTCCAGCTTGAGCGTGCGCACCAATCGCCTGCGCAGTTCCGCCAATGCCAGCCCGTCCGTAATCCTCGGCACTGGCGTGGTCTCCACCATCGGCAGCAATGTGGTCTATGCCCGCATTCACGAAGAGGGTGGCGTGATCCAGCGCACGGTCAAGGCCGGCTCGGTGAAGTTGCGCACCAACAAACGCGGCGACATCTTGCGGCATGGTGCCAATGGCAAGCTCGCCATCTTCGCCGGAAAGCAGCACAAACTTTTCAAGGAAGTGAAATTAAAGGGTGGCAAAAGCTACACCATCACCATCCCGGCCCGCGCGCCCTTCGGCCACGGCATTGCCGACCGGCTGCCGGAATACACGGCCGCGTTTGAAAAAGTGACGGAAGATTTTCTGGGAGGCAGGAACTGATGATCACGCTCACCGATTTCAAACAGTTGCAGCGCGATCACGCTTTTGCCTATTCATCGGATAGCCGGCTGCAGACGGTGAACATCATCACGCGCGAGCAGCTCCTCGCGGATAAGTCGCGGCTGCCGGATGAAACCTTGGCCATTGAAGTGCTCGGCTATATCACGCCGCGCAACGGCAAGCAGGGTATTTGTGTCATCGTGGAGAAACCGCGCTTTGAAGTGCCCAATCCGGCCGCACCCGGTCCGCAGGGCGATATCGTGATTGAATCTCTCATCCTGGAGGATCAGCTCACGAATATGGACCCGAATGAGGGCACCGGTCTAGCCGCCGATTATGTCGCGCAGGTCTGCCTCGAAATCGGGCATGGCTGGAATCTTAATTTCCAATCCGACTTCGTGGCCGACCGAAACGCGATGGCGGAGGCCAAGGATTGGCAGCCGTTGCGCGCCTACAAGGTGCAGCATCGCATGACGCTCTCACGCGCGCAGACCACGCGCATCACCACGCCGACGATCACATCGGATTCGCCCGCGCCTGGACAGATCACTTTGACCAACGATCCGGCCACGCCTGGCGCGCAGATTTATTACACGGTCAATGGCGACTCGCCGGCACCCGATAACATTGCCAACGGTGCGGTGCTTTACAGCGGGCCGGTCACTTTGCCCCTCGGTCAATACCAGTTGCGTTGGGCGGCGTTCCTGCCCGGCTACCTGAATTCGGCGTTCGCACAAGTCAACATCAACAACCAATAACCAAAATAAATTATGAGTCTATCCATCTCCCGCGCGAACTTGCCTGGCAGCGGCGCGCCCAAAATCACCTACCTCAGCACCACGATCTGGACGCGGGCCGATATGATAATCCCGCTCAAACACTCCCTCAAGCAACAGGTCAGCAGCATGTATGGTCCCGTAACCTACACGCGCGACGGCCGCGCCATTGAATTTGAAATTCCGATCTATGGCTTTTGGAATTCGCTGTCCGTTTTGTTCCCTTCCTATCTGCTCGCCGGCATCCATGGTGCGCGCATCTTCGGCACCACCGACACGCCCATGACCATCACGGCGCGCAACGGTGATCAGATTGTGCTGAACAACGTCCAGCTCGTGGCCGTCTCCAATCTCAAGCTCAAGGCCAATGAACAGATTTTTTCCGGCAACGCCAAATTTGTGGCGCTCATCGGCAACAATCTTTCGCCCACCACGGCGAACAGTTATTACACGATCACCACTGGTGCGACCTATGCCGAGGGCAACTTTCCCCAGAGCAATTTCAAATCGCTCGCCTGGACGGGTGCGTGGGGTTCGCGCACCGGCTGGACCAACATTCTCACCCAGGACGGCTGGGATATCGACTGGCAGGTCAAGTTCATGTCGCCCGATGATCTGGTGGACGGCATCGGCCCGGTGGATAAATTCTACGATTCATGCCAGCCGAAGATTTCTGCCATCGTCGTCGGCCCAACGCTCTCGCAACTCGACACCGCCGTGGATTTCCAGGGCACCAACGCGGCGGTCGGTGCCGATATCGCCGCCGATTCAGCGCCGCTCGTGCTCACCGATGGCACCAGCACGATCACGCTGGCCGTGGCGTCGTTTATTGAAACCGGCCTCGTCTTCGCACCCGGCAAGAAGCGCATCGCCAAATCCACCTGGCAGGGAACCCTCAGCTTCACTACCGGCGCTCCGAACGCCATAGCCACGGTCGCCTGACCAGCGTGACGCTGGACCCAATCAACAAAACAAACCAACCATCAACCAAAAAATAAATTATGAAAAAAACACTGCTTGTTCCCGACTCAGCCCCAGGGCTGCCCCCAGCACCAGTGCTGGCACCAGCCTTGACCGTGGATACCGAGAAACTGCTGGCCGCTGTGAATGCCTCCATTGCCGCCCTGGAAAAGGACGCCGCCATCTTGCCACCGCTGCTGGGCTTCGCGCTCAACAGTCTGCGCGGTGCGGCCACGGTACTCACCGGCCACAACCTCAGCGTGAAGAAATAGTTGGCTGATGAATCTCATCTGGACACCAACCGGCGGCAGCGCTGTCACGCTCGGCGATGATTCCGTCAAGGCCACCATCGTCGTTGAGCAGTTGGATGCACCCGCGCTGGTCCAGAAACTATTATTCTTTCGGGGCGTTAATTGCTCCCTTGTGCCACGCGGCGGCGATGAAGGCGTCTTCATCGCCGCCGTGCAGCCGAACCTGGCAAACTCGGATGCCGCCTCCACTTACATCAAAAACGAATATGCCCGGCGCGGTCAGGCGGGCAGCCTGGCGTGGGGCCGCGTCTCCACCACCTTCACCTTCACCGGCGTCGTCTTGCGCCGGGTAAGCTTTCCAAAAATAAACGGCGCATTGCTCAATGTGCGCTACACCTTCGGCTTTGCCTCCATGTCCTGACCAGCATGACGCTGGACCTGATTATGAATCCTATAAAATATTTGACATCCCTTTTGAAATCATTCGCCGCCTTCATCACGCTCGGCGCGGCGGCGTGCGGCTTCACCTTTGCCACGGCGCTCCTGCTGCGCTGCCTGGTGCGCGCCTGGCACGCCGGCTGGACATTGGCCCTCGTGACTTTGTCTTCATTCTGCATTCTGCATTCCACCATGGGTACGCCGGTCCTGTTCACCTCCGTGGATTTTGCCGCGATCCAGAACAGCCGGAACATCATCCTCATGCCTGATCCGGTCAAAGGCATCGTGCTGGCCGGCACCAACCTGGTGGCGTTCCACAATTTTGTCCTGCATCCCGTCAATGGCTCCGTCACCCAGAACCTTTTGCCGTGGGGCTATACGCTGGCGATTGATGGCTGGCCTTATTCCGCACACATCGTCGTGCCCAATTCAACCAATGTGCTCAACGCCGGCAGCCTCGTCACCAACGGCGTGGCCATCTGGTATGGCTTCACGAATTATGCCGCCTATGGCACAAACTTTGTGACGGTTTTTTCAACGAACACCTATAATTTCACCAATTCAACACTGGTGCTACAGACCAATATTTACACGGTCGTCTCCAACAACATCACCACCTCGGTCACGAATTACGCTTGGACCTTCGTTCAGAGCTATACCAATGTCACAGTCACCACCAACTTCGTGACCATCAACAGCACCAACATTTTTAACCAGACCAATGCGGTGACGGTATCCACGACGAATCTCCTGGGCGCGAATGCCTTCACCAATTATTCCACGGCGGCAAATTTTCTTACGTTGCGAGTCGCGCCCGGACCTCTGGCTGCCTTTCAGGAATCTTTCCTCGTGGATAATCTGGGTGATGTCTATGGCACCACTGGCACGCCCGGCCAGCAATGGTCAATCGTCAACGGTGTGGCCACGGTTCCGTATTTTGTTGGTGACGGATCGGGGATTACTAATTTGTTAGGGGGCGCTACCGTGCTGACCAATAACGCATCACTTTATTCAATCACTCTAAATGGCGTTAGATTTCAGCTTGGGGCTGTCTATGGCGACGGTTCAGGTTTGAATAATTTGGCGTATGCAAACTTTGCCAGCGCGGGAACGGTTTTAACCACGGACGGAGCTGGCGGCCTGAACTGGCTGCCAACGGGATTGCCTGCCATCATCGAAACCAATCTTTCCATCGTCGCACCGTGGGTCACCAACTCCTCTACGCTCTTTCATGGCACGAATGCCACCAGTTTTTTTCTCACCTCACAGTCAACCCCTCTATCGAATGGTGTGGTGGCGTATGCCAACACGGTTTCCACAGCGGTGAGCAATGGCGTGAGCCTGACGGTCACAAACTTCGGAACGGCCTTGAGCAACCAGCTCTGGATGACATGCGGATTGGCGGATACCAACCAATCAGTCGCCGTCAGCAACGGAGCGGTAGCCTACGCTAATTCGGTTTCCACTACGGTCAGCAATTCGGTGTCCCTCACGGCGACGAATATTGCCACCTCGGCCAGCAACGGCTGCTACACGGCCTCCACGACCTTCACCAAGGGATTGACCAACACAAGTGTGTTCGTCAATGGCACACTCAACGCGACCACCTTGCAGCAGGGCGGCGTTGGCGTGCTGACAACGGTCACGACCAACGCAAACATGGTCATCAACGGCACGCTCAATACGGTAGGCACCCTCACATCCCCGATTCACCAATTCCAAGGCCCTGCGAACCAGCAATGGCAGATTACTACGAATCCGGTGAATAACAGCTTGGTGTTTTCTAATCAGATTGCCACTTCTCTTGGTTTTAGCATGCCGACCAATGCTGGTGGTTCGGCTGTTTTTGCAGCCGGAATTACTGCAACTAAATTGTCTCAAAATGGCGTTGCAATCGGCAATGCTGCATTTGCAGACACCAACCAGCTCGTGGTTAGCAATCTGTGGGTCAATGCGGCAATGATTTTGGTGACGAATCAATCAGCACCAGCGGTCCTATCTCCTGGCATTGTCAAAATGTGGCTGTCCAATTCCGCAACGGCAGGACTGACAAACCCTGTCATCTGGAAATCGTGGTTCAATGGGCTTGGTCAAACGAATGTAGCCACATCACTATAATGCGCCCACTCCTAAAACTCATCTGCTTCTCGCTGCTTTGGGCCTCGCTCATCGTGTCACTGGATTGCTTTGGGGCGTTGCTGACACCGCGTCAGGCTACCACAGCGGCCACCAGCGGCATCCCGATGCTGGTATCCGTGCCACCGTCAAATGTGACGACTTTCAGCCTGGGTTTGCGGGTGAGCAGTTTCAAGTATGCCAGCAACATTGTCTGGCAGACATCGACCGATCTAAAGACCTGGTCGAATGTGGGCAACAGCATCTGGACCAATAACCCGGCTGAATCGTTTCGTGGATTCAGATTAAAGGCCTTCACCAATTCCTGAAATGGACCTGGAATATAAAATAAAAACATCGGCTGAACTGGCGGGCGCTGAAGCTGCCGCCGATTCGCTGGAACGTCAGATCGGAAAAGCCAAGGCGCTCAAGCAGGATTATTCCGCGCTGGAAACGCAGCTCAAGACATTGCGCGGCAGTATTGAGGAATACAAATCCGCGACAAAATCCGAGACCGACGCCGCCGATGAACTGAAGCGCGCCAATGATCAGCTTGCCGATTCGGTGCATACTGTTTCCCGCAGCGAAGCCGAAATGGCCGAGCAGTCCGAACACGCCACCATCAGCCATCGTGGGTTGCACAAGATTGCGGGTGAATTGAACCGTGTGCTCCCCGGACTGGGTGAAGTGATGATGGTGGCATTTAATCCGGTGGTGGCTTCCATTGTCATTCTGGTTGGTGTCTTTTCAAAATTGATTGAGTCCATCAAGGAAACCAATGAAGAGATGGCAAAGATGGCAGCGGCCAATATTGACGTGTCACGCATCTCGGATGGCACCGAGGCGCTTCAGGCCCAGATTGACACCATGGGATCGGGAGTAGGCAAAGCGGATGATTTTGCCACGGCCACGGATCATGTGGCGGATGCGCAAAAAAAGGTGGCAGATAATACCAACGAGGCGATCACCGCGCTAAAGACTCAAGCCCAGTACGAGGAGGAAGAGGCAAAAGCCCGTCAAAAACTCGCCCTGGACCAAATAAAACAGAAGGTTGCCACAGGCCAGATGACGCCGGCTGAAGGCGCGGCGGCAGAAACTGACATAACTGCCCGAAATGAGCGTGAGGCATCGGCTCGAAAATCGAAATTGGAAAGTGATGAAATTGATGCACGAAAACAAGAGCAGTCTGAACTAACAGCCCAGCAGCGGGATTTGGAAAATCGGAAAACTCTTGAATCTGGATCACCTGAAGCTGCGCAGGGCCGTGCCGATGATGCTAAAAACCTAGCCGGTAAATACAAAAAAGATGCTGATGATCAGGGTCAGTATCTTCATGACTTCGGAAAGGATATGTCTGGTGATGAGTACACCAAGCAAATGGCCAAACAAAAACTCCTCATCGAGCGGCAGCATCAACAGGAAGACGTTGCGGATGACATGGCCGAGAAGGCAAAAGCGGCAAAAACCGAATGGGAAAAAACTGTCACCTCGCTAAAAAAGGTCAATGACCGACTGGCGGAATTGGGTGATCAAATCCCGCAATTGGAATCCAAACACGATGCAGCGGATAAACATCGGGGCGCGATGCTGGGTATCCAAAATCAATCGAACGCGACTAATCGCGTTACGGGCGACATCGACCACGCCAACAAGGACATGGCCACCGTCAATGAGATTCAATCCAAATCCACCCAGACGGCCGGCGATGCGGCAAAGGTTTCGGCTGCGTTGAAGGATGCCCACGCGGCCGTGGCAGATGCAGCGGCGACTATCGGCCAGTTGGCCGGCATGGGTGCGGATGTGGCCGATTTGAAAAAGAAAGTGGCGCAACTTAAAGCCGCCGTTGATCACCATTAAATCATGGCCATCGCCGCTTTCACCATCTTCAACGCCGGTGTGGAAAAGCCACTCGCCGACTGGGGCCTGGATGATCTGCAGTTTTCCGACAACGATCTCGCTCCTGCCACTGTAGAATTCACGGCCGCCGGACGCGCGGTAGATGCGGCAGACCTTTTCGCCTACGGTTCGCGCGTCATCATTTACCAGAACCGCACCGGCTCCGGCACGACGTGGAGCGGTGGCACCTGCTGGTTTGACGGCCGGGTGGAACCGTGGGAGCGCAACGGCACCGCCGGATCGGAAGATTGCATTGGCCGGCTGGTGAACGCCTGGTGGTATTTTAGTCGGCTGCAATATAAAATGCAGTTCATCCGGACCACCGGCGTGGGCACCACGACCACTTACACCACGAATCGCGTCGTCCTTGGCATCACCATCAATATTTCAGGCACGGGTTGGATAACCTTGAATACCGGTGCCCAGATCAGCGCTGCCATCAACTGGGCCATCTCCCAGGGTGCACCCGTCACACTGGGCAATGTGGCCCCTTGGGCACCTGTTATTTCTGATTTCCAAAAGTGCATCAACGTCGATCAAGTCATTCAAAAAATGTGGCAGATTGAATCTGACTTCATCGTGGTCTGGGATTATTCCACGGTTGGGACAAATCCCTCGTCGCCGGGTACACCAACGATTCACTTTTTAAAATGTTCCACCACGAATCTTAATCCGACGCTGACGACCCTCCAAAAAGCTGCGCTGGTGCTCACGCCGGTCACGATCAACCTGGACGCCGGCAATTGGATTTCTAAATTCAAATGCCGGCCGCGCCCGGACTGGATCAAGAGCTACGTCAATATTGATTACGATCAGATAACCACGATTGGCAGCGGCCAATATCTTGGGTTTGGTAACGATCATTGGCCGGCCACGCTGCCGACTGATACTGAATCCAAATTTCGTGGTGTAGATTTATATTTCGACCTGGCCGGCGCAAAGATTTCCGTCACGAATCAACAGTCCCCGTTCCAAAGCGCGTCGTTTGACATCACGAGCCTGGCGCAATGGCAAAAATGGAAGTCAGAGCTGCTCGCACCGACTGTGGTCTCCGCAGTTATTCTTGGCGCGAGTACCACGCCCGCCTCGTCCACCAGCCATCCAGCTCCGGCCATAGCGACCAAAGAGGTGGACAGTAGTGGCGCGGCCGTGGCTTACAATTCCGCCAACGCCTACGAGCTGCTCGATGGATCACATTGCGATTGGATGACCGATTCCACATTGATGGCGACCGGCGGTTATCCGGCCATCAGCGCACAAAAAGTAAAATGCACCGCCTGGGTTTTCATCACCTACTCCAACGGCACGAAAACCTTCAAACAGATCACCAAGGAATTTACGGCAGTCAGCTATAATTCGGCCAATGTGCCGCTCCTGATCAGCGTCAATGCAAGTTCAGTCACTACCTATACTGAGACACAGCCTTCCGGTCTGGCTCAAATTATGTACAACGCCTGGCGTTCGCTGGCCGTGGAAGGAAGTTTTACAACGCTTGAATCGGAAATCGGCTCAACCAACGCTCAGATCACACGTGCGAATTGTCTCAACTTCACCAGCGCGGCACTGTCCGCCCATGCAGGTGATAATACAATCCTTGACTGGTCGGCCGTCAACGCACCGGTGCGCCGTGTCAGTGGTAGCGCCGTTAAGGGGACCACCATGGTTGAATTTGGTGCACCCTTGCATTTGACGGCTAATGCGCTGGTGGATTATGTGCGCGCTTCGCGTGTCCGGATCGTGACCGTGGATGTAAACTATTTGTTCGGTGGTTTGCTGGCCACCGGCGGAGGCACGGTAAAACATCCGCGCAAAAGTCATGCCCACGCCGCTGAACATGGGGCGGATGAACCGCAGGTTCACGTCGTGGCCAGCTATGCCACGCCGGGTGATCCATCGTCCACCATGCAGGGTAAAAGCAATCTGGATTCCGGTTTGATCGCCAGCCAGTTGGCGGCTACGACGCCCACGCCCGTGGCCGGCTACACCGCTGACGACATCAAAACCATGCAGCCGCGCGAAATGCAGGTTTGCGATCCGACGACGGGCGCGATCAGTTACATCCTCGTCCATGCAACTGCCGCTTACACGAAACCATAATCGTTATGGGCATGCCTTCCTTTGGCGGTTATTGCTGCGCGAAGTGCTTCGACTTCATGAACGTCACGGCCGTTGCGCCAGTCCTGCTGGCCAATGCCGAGTTCGATGTCCGTGCATTCTTGACCAACCCATCAGCCTATTTATCAAACGGTGGAGTCGGACCCATATTCCAATATTCCATTCCTACCATTTCCGGTGTGCCCTGGGAAAATGATGGCGTGAATTTTTGGTCCGAGAGCATGACCATCACGAATTACAACAGCGGGCTTCAGACGTGGACGCGCACCAAGGCTTACCCTTTTTTCAGAAATCCATGCGATATAATGTCCGCAGTCATCAACCCAGTTATGTGGCCAAATTCAACCGACCCATCGGTGGATTTGCGCTTATGTGGACTCCCCAATAGCGGTTACGATTCCACCAGTGAGGATGGAAATAATGGACAGCCGACCAGTGGCACGGCCGTTGGCCCAGATGGTAAATGGTATCGCGATCCATACGGCATTGAAGGCTACAGTAATATGCAGCAGGAAACAGCATCCATCCCTTCCGTGGGCGCGACTGGTTATTCAATGGAATTTTTAAGGAATTATGAACCGTATACGGGACTTGGTGATAGTGCCGCGAATGCAATTCCTCGTGCTCCACTGACCCGCACCGTCATGTTGAGTGGAATTAAATTCAACAAAAGCTGGGTAAAAAGTTTTTGCGCCGACCTGTTGAACACCGTGCCACTGATTCCGCGCCGCGAACTCACCACGCGCGAAGGCGTGCTGACCTTCGACTATCAGACGCCCTCCGGAATTTACAAAGACCAGAATCTCGTCCCTGGCGGAGTCACGTATGATGGCACTGGTAAATGTGGTATTTCGGTCCCATCAAATCGCCTGATGGCATTGCAGCTTGGGGCCAATGAGCAGGTGACGGTCGGAATCTTCGATTACATGACCAGCGGAAATCCTTATTTCACCGACAATTTCATTCCGTTCCTTGGCGGCTGGCCATTTCTTTGGAAAGGGCACAGCGCTGATGGAACCACGGCCACGTCAACCTACGTGAGCAGCCCTGCCTTGGCCAATGGCGGTGTGACCGGATTTTGTACTCAGGGTGGTCTGACGTTGAGCGGAGGCGCAGTCGGTCAGCCCGTTACAGCTATCATCAGCCCGGCCCATACCCGCGCCTTGTTTGTATTCCCGATAAAAAGCGGAGTGATCATCACCGCCCAAACGCCAGGCATTTTCTATCCCGCGCTGGATTGTCCCTATCCGGGGCCGATGTCAGTCGGCTATCTTGATCCCGGATACACCATCGACTTCGACTCCATCAATGGTTGGTTTCAATCGAAAAGCCGGATCAGGATTCCGGTGGCACCCGACAGCGCCACTGAAGATACCTGTTCGTTCAGTCAGATTTACTTCGGCTGGGGCATCAGTTTCTACTCGCCCCCCGACCGGTTTCTCGTCAATGCGGCCGTCACGAGCTGGGACGGTATCACCTCCGACGGCGTCAACACCGGCATCGTCACCTATTACACCGCATATCAAAATCTCCTGCCCGGCGAATACATTCTCGATCCAGGATCAATCTCTTCGCCCGTCGGTGCCGGCTGGATTCAATTTGGCACCGAGGCTTGGGTGACAGGCGGAGCCAATCCCGGCGTCGGCAATGGCCTGGCCGGACCAGGTGCCGGCGGCGGCCCTGGCACGGGCGGTGGAACCGGCAGTCTTTAACCAGTTAAAAAAAATATGAAAAAAACAAACGTCGTTCTCGTATCGGTCTTTGCCCTGCTCGCGTCTGCATTGGCACAGCAAACAAATCTCATCCCCATTGTGATGACCGGCACGCACACCAACATCTCGATCAGTAGTGCCTACATCACCATTCCTGGCGCGAGCATCACCAACCAGCCATACACCGCCAGCAACCCGATGTATTTGCAGATTGGCGACACCATTCCCGTCGCCTTCAACAAGGTCAATTCCAACGAGCAATGGCTGGCCAGCCAGATCGGCATCGGCCCAACGAATGCAGTCATCGGAACGAACTACGTTTATTATTGGTCGGGCCTTCGTCCCACCACCTACACGCCCACAAACATGACTGACACCACGCTGGCAATGGGAAGTACATTCGGCATTGTTGGCATCCTGGCGTGGGACACCAATAATATTTACATCGGCGTGCGAAGCAACCAGTGGACTTCAGTCCCGCTCGCACCGAATACCAACACCATTCAGGTCCAGCAATTCTCCAACTCCGTTCTCTCCAGCCAGCTTTATACCCTTCTCAGCACCAACCCGATTGTGTTCACTGGCTCCAACTACATTGGAACATTTCCACAGCTTTATTATTGCGATTTAAAAGTCCCCCAAATTTACGGCGGCGCAACCGATCCGGGCACCCCATTACAGGAAGCCATTTATTTCTCCACGAATGGCGGCTCTTCCTGGTATTCCAACACGGTCGATTATCCCAATTTGACGAACAGCGTAATGGTCTCCGTTGTGGGCCAGTCGAGCGCCACGCCCGGCGCGTTGACTGTCTACGGAGTTGACCATCCAGAGTTGCTTGGGCGTTCGAACGCGATGTATGGTCAGACCTTCGCTTTTGGCACGCCAGTTCTTTCCAGCGATCCGGTCACACTCTCTTATCTTTCGGGCTACCCCGTGAGCGTCCTGGCGAACACCGTTGGCCTCGGCTACGGTTGGAGTTTGGGCGGCACAAATAATTACGGCACCAATCATGTTTTCTTCGGCGCATATGGGTTAAATACCCTTGACCTGGCAGCCATCGTTGCCTTCGTGAAAATCGACAGCATTTCGCTTGATTCCACCCGGACGAATATCCTGCTTCAAATTGCCGTTTCAAATTACACGGCTGGCGCGTTTGTGGAGACCACGACCAATCTCAACAGCACATTCCTGCAATGGTCCACCACGGCGGCGTATGGGAGCGTTACCAACGCTGGGGAGATCACTTTTAGCAACCACATCACGACGAGTGTTGGGGTTCAGTTCTGGCGGGCGCGTGGCAACGCTATTTCGACCGTTACCAGTGGACCAGTGACCTTGACTGGGTCCGGCCTAAAAGAGACTTTTTACACCCCCACGAATTCGTCTGATATCACCCTTGGAAACCTGGTGAATCTGATCCGTTTTGATACGAATTATGTCTACATCGGGGTTAACTCAAACCAATGGAAAAGGGCCGCGCTGACGACTTTCTAGGCTGGTTGGCTCTTCGAATGGGTTTAAACGCCCGCTACTGGCACATTAACTGGCCATTAATAACGCGCTGGCGGGGCATTTAGAGGGGGTGATTTAGGGCTGGGATTAGGTCAAACTTCTGAAACCAACTCGACTTCTTCTGAAACCGGACGCTTTTTTACAACAGACCTGCGCCCAGCCGCACGGCGGGGCGGGCGGCCGTGACTGCGCTTGAGGACGGGCGCGACGCTGGGGGAGCATACCCAACGGCCTCGAGCGTGAGGGAACGATCGTTCCGCCGAAAACCGGAGGGCAGTTGAAATGGCCGGATGTCACTTTTTGGCACCTTTTGGCACCTTTTGTCCCTTTTTGTCACCCCGTTTTGAAAAGGCCAAAATTTGACAAAAGGTGACACGGCCAGCAGATGGAGTGTGTAGATGTTTGTGGCTGCA
>Ga0209083_1000932_pt1 | contig 37106 bp, 32 predicted proteins | sample AM7aDNAmetaG_FD_184132 | JGI IMG/M metagenome (GOLD analysis project Ga0209083, IMG submission 184132) | Freshwater microbial communities from Finland to study Microbial Dark Matter (Phase II) - AM7a DNA metaG (SPAdes) (version 3) | ecosystem: Environmental > Aquatic > Freshwater > Lake ... | reverse complement strand
CCACCCGGCCACGCCAGGGTCAATAACCACAAAACAATTATGCAAATCTTCATAGTTCGTTCTTTCCGTGTCCGGAGTTCAAGGTTCGGCGGCGCGTTTGAGCGGGGCAGCCCCGGTCCAAGTTCGGAGTTGTGGCGGCGGCGGTGGCGACGGTGTCTTAGCGTTGGGGTTTCCGCCGTTCTGGGCTGGAAATGTGGGTCACGGTCTGGAAGCGGTCGGGAGTCGGATCGTCACACGGGGCGAGGTAAAGGTCGTTCGGCATTCGGACCTGTTGATTCTTCTCCATTCGGATCCCGGTCTGCGGCATGCAACTCCGACGAACAGCAGTCTGTCAATTTTAACGATTTTTGTCAACATTTACCGCGACTTCCGGATTTATTGTCACTAATCAGCGGACTTTCAGTCGGCGCTTTGGTATGTTCCGGAACCGTGAAACGAAACTACCGGGCGGTCCTTTTTGATCTCGATGGAACGTTGGCGGACTCGTTGGCGGATCTGGCCAATGCCACCAATACGGCGCTGGTGGCGGTGGGCTGCCCGCCGCACCCGCTGGCTAGTTATCGGCACATGGTGGGCGATGGCGCACGCACACTCTGTGCCCGCGCCGTGCCGGCCGACCAGCCCGAGCTGGTGGACGAAGTCCGGCAGCGGATGCGGGACCATTATGCCGCGCATTGTTTTGATGCGACCCGGCTATATCCCGGTATTCTGGAGTTGGTGCGCGTGCTGGCGGAGCGTGGCTGCACGCTCGCGGTGCTCTCCAATAAACCCGATGATTTCACGAACCAGATGATCGCCCATTATTTCCAACCCAATCCGTTTCAAGTCGTCCGTGGGCACCGCGCCCATGCCCCCTTGAAACCGGACCCGGCCAGCGCTCTGGCAATCGCGGCGGAGCTCCAGATTCCACCCGCGAGTTGGCTGTATTTGGGCGACACCAATACCGACATGCAAACGGCGCGGGCGGCTGGAATGATTCCGATTGGAGTGCTGTGGGGGTTTCGCGAGCGGGAAGAACTACTTGCGAGCGGGGCGGCGGAAATCATTGCCAAACCCGCTGATCTGCTAAAACTCTAGTCGGGGCGCGCGATCCGCGCCCCGACTAGAGCCAATTAAAACACGAACGACTTTACCGGCGATCGCGCCGGAAATCGCGCCGGTCACCACCGCCACCACCCGGCGCGCGTTCTTCACGCGGCCGCGCTTCGTTAACGGTGAGTGCGCGACCCCCAAAGTCCTTGCCATTGTTGGCTTCGATGGCCTTGTTGGCATCCTCCTGCGAGCCCATTTCAACAAAAGCGAACCCACGGGATTTGCTGGTAAACTTGTCCACCATCAGTTCGCACTTCACCACGTTGCCGGACTGTTTAAACAGGTCGAGCAATTCGCCTTCGGTGGTGTTAAACGACAGATTTCCGACAAACAATCTAGTACCCATGACCCTCTCCTAACGCTGCGGTGGGAGCAAACAGTGGCTAGATCCGCACCCTGCGGTTCGCAGACTGGCGTCGAGCCGCCCGGCTGGACAGGCAGTCAATCTATTCAACTCACTGACGTAATCTTCCATCGACGAGCTAGATTAAAATAGGCAAAACAATTTAAATGGCAAGTATTTTTGATAGTATTTTTGACGGGCTTTGACAATTGAACCGTTGGACGGCGCCCCTCACCCGTCGCCAATGCCACAAACAATCCACCTTCGCCAAACGGCAGGCTACGGCGGACAGGCAAGTGGCCTTGGTTCCGGGTGAGGGGCAGTCGGAATCTCCCAACTGCATGGCTCCCTCAGGACGGGGATGGTTCGCCGGCGAGGGGGAGATAGATATTGAAAGTCGTGCCGTTGCCGACGGCACTGATGATTTCAATGGCACCATTTAACTTGCCCACCAGATCGGCCACCACTGTCAACCCCAGGCCGGTCCCGGTTGCCTTGGTTGTGAAATGCGGCGTGAAAATCTTTGCGATGTTCTCCGCGGGGATGCCACAGCCGGTGTCACTGGTGGAAATACAAATCAGCGGTTGCTGTGGATCGTACGCCGGGGCGCGGAAGATGGGGTTGGCCGGCGCGGCGGCGCAGTCAGCGGTAAAGACAATCTCGCCCTGGCCGGTCATCGCTTGCAGCGCGTTGACGCCGACATTGATCAGCACCTGCATGAGTTCGACCGGGCTGGCTTTGACCGTCAGGACTGGGACGCTGGTCTTGGCGGAAACCCGGCATTGGCCGCGTGTGGGATGCGCGCGCAAGAGCAACGCGGTGTCTTCCACCAGCGGCGTAACGTTGATGGCGTTCGCCGGCGTCTGGGGCGCCCGCGCAAAGCGCAGAAAACGTTCGGCAATTTCCTTGCACCGCTGGATTTCGCGCTGAATCGTGGTCAGCCGGTTCTGAATGCTGGGCGCGGCATTGGCGTCGCCCTGGCCGAGCTGGGTCAGATCGTGGTCGAGCAATTGAATATAGCCGGCAATAATACACAGGGGATTATTCAACTCGTGCACCACCCCGGCCGAGAGGGCGCTGGCGGTGTTGGTCCGCAACTGATCCGCCACGACCCGGGTGAGATTGCGGTTCAGGTCCTGGAGCGACCGGAGATTCTCGGCGGCGCGCTGTTTTTGCTTCCGCCGCTCGAGGCAGCGTTCGACCACTTCCCGGATGTTGAAAACATCGAACGGTTTGTTCAAATATTCGGCGGCGCCGTAATGGAGGGCAGCCCGCGCGGACTCCAGCGTCTCGTAGCCGGTCAACAAGACACATTCGATGTCCGGGTTGAGGGCCTTCAACTCCCGCAGCACTTCCACTCCCGACATGTCGGGCATCCGCACATCCAGGATCGCGATATCCACGGGATTCGACCGGGCATACTCCAGCCCTTCCAAACCGCCGGTCGTGGTGACACAGTTATATTGATCTTTGAAAACAAACCGCAACGATGTGCGGGGTCCGGCTTCATCATCCACAATGAGCAGGACTGGCTTGCGCGGGTCGAAGGGGATCGCCGGGGTTGGCTTGGCAACGGGTTCGAGAGTGGTCAGCATGGGGGCCTTAGAAGTGAACAGTGCTGGTGAACATCAGGGCATGGCCATCGCTCGTCCACTTGCCGTTCATTCCGAGCGGCGAGCCGGTCACGGTGCGATCCGCGGTGAAACTGTATTGATAGACGACGTCCAACTGCAGGCGCTTGATTGCCCAGCCGAGACCGGCGCTGAACACATGCCGATCCCCATCCGGTAACGTCGGCGAAAACGTGCTGTCCGGCACGGTGTTCTCGGAGAAGATGTACCCGGCGCGCGCCGTCCAGTTCGCGTTCAACTCGTATTGGGCGCCGAACTCGTAGAAGAAGCTATCCTGCCAATTGAACGGCAGGGTGGCCTGCAGCGGATTTGTCTTGTAGTCAAAGTTGGCGTTCTTGGAGCTCAACCGCACCACATGCAATGATTCCCAGTTGGTCCATTCGACATCCACTTCGAGCTTCAACTTCTTTGTGGGCCGGTAGGCGTAACCAACGGCCACAGATTGCGGGAAGTTGATCGACGATTCCACAGCGCTGGGACCCGTGCCCGGCAGGGCCACGGCATCCCGCGACACCGCTTGACCCGCAAAATTGATCGTGAACGGGCTGCGATACACTGCCCCGATCGCGTGTTGGTCGTTAAACTTGTACAGGGCGCCCACGGTGGCGCCGACGGCGTTTCCATCACCGCGGAAATGGAAATGGGCATCCGGCACGCCGGGAATCGGAATCGCAATCTTGCGCTCCAATTCGGTCTCGCCATGGTACACGTTCAAGTCCACGCCGAGCGAGAGATGGTCATTGACCCGGTACGCAACGGACGGCGCGATGTTGTACACCGCCAGACTGCTCTTGGTGACGAGATAACGGAATGGCCCGGTGCCACCCCAATCCGTTGAATTGCCAAAGGGCACATTCAAGCCCAACCCGACGCGCCATGGCGAGCCGGCCTTGCCGAAGTCCGTCGCACAGTAAAAATGCGGCAAAAATGATGTCGCGGTGTTCGCCAACGTGCCGCCGGGGCCGTGGAATTTTGTACCGGCAAAATCAAAATAAGCGCCGCTGGTCGATTCTGTCCCCGTTCCCTGCGTCAAACCGGCGGGATTATAATAAATGGCTGAGGCGTCGTCCGCTTGCGCGACGAAGGCCTCGCCCTGGCCGGTCGCCCGCGCCCCTTGATCGGGATTGCGAAAGCCCAGAGCCCAACCGGAACTGGTGGCGGCCAGACTGACCGTCAACGCCGCCACAATCTTCGCTGCACTGTAAATGTGAGTTTTCATGATTACCTGAATCAGAAGCAACTCACATGCCAAGCCACCTGGTGCTGGTTTGGACCTATTCCGCGCACAAAAATGAACATTACCGGCCAGCGGCGTTCATTTTTGTCCGGCAGAATCGGGTGGCCCCACTGAAATCCCCAGCTGATCGATCTTATAGCGCAGGATTCGCCGGGTGACGTGAAGCATCTGCGCGGCCTCGCTAATTACGCCGCCACTCCGTTGCAGCGCTTTTTCGATGGCTTGCCGCTCAAGATTAGCGGTCAGCTTGGGCAAGTCCAACCCGTCGGCTGCCAGCGCGGTAATCGCCCGGTCAGCGGTCAGCTCCGGTTCGGCGGCCGCGATCAACGGTGGCAAATGGGCGACGTCAATCGGATTGGCATCGCAAGTAATGATCAGGCGTTCGAGAGCGTGCTGCAGTTCGCGGACATTTCCCGGCCAGCCGTAATAGACAAACCGTTCCATGGCCAGGGGCGTGAATTGCGGGGCCGGCCGGTTGAGTTCCCGGGCGAATTATTGCGCAAAATGCAGGACCAACGTGGGGATGTCTTCGCGCCGGTCCCGCAAGGCCGGCAGGACAAGGGGAACCACATTGATGCGGTAAAACAAATCTTCACGGAACTCACCGGCTTTCACGCTGGCCGCGAGATCACGGTTGGTGGCGCAGACGAGCCGGACATTGATGTGAATGGTTTCCGAACTGCCGACCCGCCGGATTTCCCGTTCCTGAATGGCGCGGAGCAATTTGCTTTGCATCGCCAGCGGCATCTCCCCGATCTCGTCCAGAAACAGTGTGCCATCGTTGGCCGCTTCGAACATGCCGAGCCGCTGCTGACCCGCCCCGGTAAACGCACCTTTTTCGTGGCCGAACAGTTCGCTCTCCAGCAATTCATTGGGAATCGCCGCGCAATGGACCGGGATGAATGGGCTCGCTTTCCGACAACTGCTGAAGTGCAGTGCGCGCGCCACCAACTCCTTACCGGTCCCCGTTTCTCCGGTAATCAAGACCGTGACATCCGCGTCCTTGATCCGGTCAATCAGTGCCAGAACGCTGCGCATCGCACCGCTGGCGCCGATCATATCGTCGGCCGGCAGGTCGCCTCCCGCGGCTGCGGGTCGCGGCAACGCGCGCTCGCGCAAGACCCGTTCCACCACCAGACGGATTTCGTCCACGTCAAAAGGTTTGGTGAGATAATCCGCGGCCCCCAGTTTGATCGCTTGGACGGCCGGTTTGGGTTCGGCAATGGCGGTCACCATGATCACCGATACCGCCGGCAGTTCCTGGCGGATGCGGGCCAGCAACTCCAGCCCGGTGCAGTCCGGTAATTTCATATCCAACAGCACCAGGTCAAACGGGCCCTGGGTTTGCAGGATTTCCAGGCCGGCCTTGCCGGTCGCGGCGGTGGCCACTTGATACCGGTCTTTGAGGATGTAGCGCAGCGACTCGCGCGGGCTCGCCTCGTCATCAATACATAAAATTTTTGGCCGTGCCATGAACAGATCCGGTCAGGTGCGAGCCGGCACCGGTTGGGCCGGTGCGGTTCGACTGACGGGGTTGAAATCAGCCACACCTGGTCCGGGGGCCGGGTCGTCGAGTAGTTGGTCTTCCGGATGCGGCTGCGCCTTCCGCGGCAACACCAGGGTGACTTTCGTGCCGACGCCCAAGGTGCTATCCACCGTCAAGCGCCCCCCGTGCCGCTCGGCAATGCGCTTGATGATCGTCAAGCCGAGGCCGACGGCAACATTCCGGGTGGTGACGAACGGTTCCGCGACGTGCGCGAGGCGATCCAGTGCGATGCCTTCGCCGGTATCCTGCCAATCGAGGCGCAGCGCGCCGCCGGCGGGCAGTTGGCTGCCCGGGAAATCGCTCGGCCCGGCTTCGGTAGCATTGACCGTCAGGCGGCCCCCCTGCGGCATGGCTTGGAGTGCGTTGCGGATAATGTGCTCGAACACCTGTTCCAACCGGATCACATCCCCCTCCAGTTGACTCGGCACGCTGAAATTCTTCTTGATCGTAACGGTCGGCAGATCCGGATCGCTGGCCGGTTGTTTCTGGCCAAACGGTGCGACGCACAGCAAGCGTTTCTGCGCAAATTCGTTGGTAATATTGCGGACGGAGGTGTCGAGCAATTCTTCCGCATTGATCTCCTCGTACGCCAGCACCAATTGGCGGGTAAAGAAGGTCAGGTTCTGGACCAACAGGTCCACGCGGTTGACTTCGCTGCTGACGATGTCCCGGAACTGGGTCCGAAACTCCGGATCATCGGCGCGCTCCGGCAACAGTTGAGCGTAAATCTTGATGGAGACGAGCGCGTTTTTCAGCTCGTGCGACAGGCGCGATGCCAGCCGGGTAAAGAATTCCTTGTCGGCCAGCTCGCGTTCGTGCGCCTGCTGGAGTTTCATTTCCGTCATGTCTTCCAACAGGGCCACCGCCACTAGGCCTTCCGTGTCGCCCAGGCTCATGGCGAACCGCGTTGCACTCACGCTCAAGGGCCGGTGATTGCGCGGCAGGCAGATTTCGTGTTGCCGCAGCTCGGTCCCGGTTTGTAAAACTTGAAATAACATGTCGCCCACACAGGGCGGCAGGCAATTTGTCCGCCGGCCCACCAGCTCGCCCTCGCCCAACTCCAGCAACTCGCGGGCCCGGCGATTCACACACAGGATCCGGTCGTCCTGGCTGACGACGATCACGGCGCTCTGGGCATGGGCCAGCACTTCGCTCATAAACCGCTGCTGGCCGATGAGCTTGGCTTGCAGATGAAAATTCCGGATGGCCTGGGCCAGTTGCGCCATCAAGTGATAGACCAATTCCAACTCTTCATTGGCCAATGGCTCGCCGGTCACCTTGCCGCTGAACGCCAATACCCCGAGGAGCTGGTCGGTATCGAACATCGGCACAGCCACTTCGGCGCCGAGCAGTTCAAACTCGCGGACCACCTGCGGGTCGTGGTCCGGCGCGGCCGTGTCCGCCGCCAGGGTGCGCCGCAACAGTTTCGTTTCCCGGCGCAGCCAGCCGGCGATGCCGAAATCAAGATTCATCCGGAAATGTTCGACGACGTTTGGCGCGATTCCATAACTACTGACGATGGTCAGCTGCCGGTCTTCCAGCGTCAGCCGCTCCGTGAACGAATCATTTTGATAGCGCCGGGTGAACAAGGCCAGCTTGCCGACGCCCAACAATTCGCGCACGAAATTCAAAAACTCGGCCAACAGAGCCCGTTCGTCGCGGTTCTTGCCAAGCACCTGGCCAATATTGCGCAGCGCATCCCGATAGCGCAGCAGGTCGGCGGCCGGGACCAGCGGCGGGCCGGCAAACGGCACTGCGGCGGCCGGGCTGCGGGTGGACCGGTGGTCGGCGGTCGCGAGCTTTAATTGGGATTGCGTCGCGCGCAATTCCAAAAACGTCCCCAGATTTTGCCGGACCTGGTCGAGGTCTTCGGTGTCCGAAATGGTCAGCCAGCCCGGTTCTAATTGGTGGAGCAGCCGTTGGTCGGCGGTGAGACGGACGATGACCGCCTGATGGTCAGCCAGCGCCGCTTTGGCCAACGATTCCAACGCCCAGCGGGTGGTCGCGCCGAGCGAGACCGCATCCACGACGACAATGTCCACCAGCCGCAACCAGGTCTCAAACAGCGCGTCAAAATGTGCGCGATCCGGCTCAGCCGGTGGTTCCAGCAATACGACGTTGACCTGGGCTCCCAACGCTTCGGTGAAGAATGGCCGGACGTCCGTGGCCCCGGCAATCAGCACAGCAGTTTTCATCCCTGATCCTCGGCTAATTTTTCAAACCGGTTGATTTCCCCAACAAAATGAAGACCCCCACGTTCTGTGCCAGAACTACATTGTATCGATAACTCTCGGTGGGTCGAGTCGGCCCAGACGGCGCGGTCGGGCCTTCGCCACGCCGAAGTGGCTGCGGCCACGCAGGCGGGACACCGCCTACCCCGGATTTTCCCGGTAGGGCGGGCTGTCCCTAGCCCGCCGTTCGCACCGAAAATAAATCTTAGCCGTGAATTTGGGCTCATGATTCCCCCTTGACCGGTGGCAACCCGAGGTCGCGCGTGGGTAGCGGGCTCCGCTGGCCATGGCCGGTGGCCGTCGCCGCGGAGCGCAACGCGGCCGGACCGGTATAACGCTGGAGCACGACGGCGGTATTGCGACCGCCGAAGCTGAAGGAATTGCTGGCCGCGACGTTGACCCGGCGATGGCGGGCGACGTTCGGAACGTAGTCAAGGTCGCAGTCGGGATCTGCGTATTCGTAGTTGATGGTCGGCGGCAAGATGTTGTCGCGGATGGCGAGGCAGCAGGCGGCAATCTCGGAGGCGCCGCACGCGCCCTGCAGATGGCCCAACGTGGATTTGGTGGAGCTGATCGGCAGTTTGTAGGCGGCATCGCCAAAAACTTTCTTGATGACGACGGTCTCGGCCTTATCGCCGAGTGGCGTCGACGTGCCGTGGGCGTTCAGGTAGTCCACCTGCTCTGGCCGGACACCGGCTTTATCCAGCGCCCGTTGCAGCGCCCGCGCGCCTTGTTCGCCGGTGGGATCGGGATGACACATGTGATGCGCGTCGCAGGTGCCCGCCCAGCCGGTCATTTCGCTGTAAATTCGCGCCCCCCGGCGCCGGGCATGTTCCAGTTCTTCGAGCACCAGAATGACCCCCCCTTCGCCAATCACAAACCCATCGCGTTTGGCGTCGAATGGTCGCGAGGCTTTTTTGGGTTCGTTATTTCGGGAAGTCAGGGCATACACGGTACCGAAGGAGACGACGATGATTGGATGGATGGGCGCGTCGGAGCCGCCGGCCAGCATCACGTCCGCATCGCCGCGCGCGATGAGATCCGCGGCGTGGGCGATGGCGGCCGTCGAACAATCACAGCCGGTCGAGATGGTCAGGCAGGGTGCCTTGAGGCCATGATGCATGGCGATGAGACCACCGGTCGAGCCGGTAAAAACGGCGATGCCCAGATAGGGGCTGACGGCGCTGACGCCTTTTTCTTTGTAGGCATCGTATTCTCTCGCGCCATAGAGCATCCCGGCTTGAGCCGTGCCCACGGAGACGCCGCAGCGTTCAGGGTTTTCCTTGGTGAAATCGATCTGCGCATCTTCCACTGCGAGCAGGGAGGAGACGAGGCCAAACTGGGCAAGTCGATCCATGCGGCGCGCTTCTTTACGCCCCAACCATTGGTCGGGATGAAAATCGGCGACCTCCGCGGCGACCTGCCACGGGCATTTGGCTTGGACCAGCAAGGGCGACCGACCAGCCACGGACACGCCAGCCACGACATTTTTCCAGAACGGCTCGACTCCGATGCCGACCGGGCTGACGACTCCGATGCCGGTAATGACGACTTGCCGGCCATGATTAAGACGCATAAGCCGATTTCGCTGTGCGGGTAACAGTTTTCTTCAGATTCTAGGTTCCTCCTTGAGAACTCAGTCTGTAACCGTTAGTTTCCCGACAGCAACAGATTATGCATAGCCCGCCAGGGAAGTAAACATTTTATTTATTGTCAGAACCGCCGGTTTCAGCCAACGGGAGATGGATTTGAAACATTGCGCCCAGACCCTCCGTGCTCGAGACAGCGATGAAGCCATTGTGATCGCGAGCGATCTTCTGCGAGATGGACAAGCCGAGGCCGGTCCCTTCGGGTTTTGTGGTAAAAAAGGGATCAAACAGCCGGGCGCGCGCGGCGGCAGGGATCCCGGGACCATTGTCGGCAATGGCGATGATTGCGAACCCCGATTCCGCCGGCTTGATTTTATTCTCGGGTGGCTGAATTCCGGTGGTGATTCGAATGACACCACCCGCCGGGAGCGCATCCACGGCATTATTGAGGATGTTCAGCAATACCTGCAGAATCTGTTGCTTGTCCACCGACAACGTCAGGCGCTGCGGCAGGTGCTTGGTCACTTCGATGCTCTTACCGCGCAGCCGGGGTTGGACCAGCGTCAAGGCTTCCTCGATCAATTCCTCAGCCGTATGGTTCCCGACGTTAATGGTGGCGGGCCGGGCGAACGACAACATGCTCTGAATCACTTTCGTAATCCGTTCCACATCCTGCAACACCAGTTTGCTAAACTCATCCCGGAATTCCGGGTCGTCCAGCTTGGTCGGCAACAACTGCGCAAACGTCCGGATCGAGGCGAGTGGATTCCGAATTTCATGCGCCACCCCGGCCGCGATGGTGCCGAGGGCGACCAGTTTGTTGTTGCGAATTGCTTGTTCCTCCATCCGTCGATAGCGCACTGCCAACGCCACTTCCGTGGCCAACGTCTCGAGCACCTTCAGGTCGCTGCCGTAGAACATGTCTTGGCTCGCCTTCGGTCCGAGCGCCAACAAACCGACCAATTGGTGGTCGAGAATCATCGGCACACACGCCACAACCTTCAGGCGATTCAGCTCCTCTGAAAGCGCGCCCAGAACTGGTGTCGATTCTGTGCCCCGCAACTCGTCGAGCACCAGCGTGTTCTTCTCCTTCCGCAACCAGCGGATGGTCGCCGTGTCTTCTGTCAATTTCAGCTGGTCGATGGCTTCCTCCGCCGGCAAGCCACTTTCCGCTTGGAGCTGGTAGTCCCCGGACAGCGGGTCCTGGGTCAGGATCAACACCCGCATCAATTGCATCTGCGAATGGATTGTCGTTGCCACTTTCTGCAGCAACTCGTCGAGGCTGGACAAGTGCCCGACTTCCCGCACAAATCCGGAGAGCGTGTCTTGATACCCGTATTGCCGGCTGAACAGTCGTTCCTGCAAGATTCGCTCGGCCCGGGGCAGCAACCGCGGCAAGATCACCGCCAACACCATGGCGACCACGGCGGTCAGCAACACCGTAAACACCACCTGGCGAGTATCCAATAGGCCGGGCAGCGTGATGGCGGCCGCCCCCAGAAACAACAAGCAGAACACAGTGACGGCTAAAATCGTCACGACATAAACCAGGACGCGGGCGATCACGACATTGTAGTCGGCGAGGCGCGCCTGGGACATCACGTAGGCGAGAAACGCCATGTTGACCGGTAAGAAGTAAAAAACAAACGGCTGGATGTTGATGTTGTACTCAATCGGCAGAATGATCCAACTGGTGGTGAGAAACATGACCGACCAAACCACAATGAAATAGACGAGCTGGGACCGCTTATAGCCCGGTGAACGCCACGCCTCGTACGCCACCAGCCCTGCCCCAAAAAATTGCCAGGTCACCAAATCCAAGCTCAGCAGCGGATACCAGAACCGATTGTAACTCACGTAATGGTCCAGATACGGCGTCCGCCGCAGCCCAATGATCAGGTGGCCGGTAAAGAGCAATCCCAGAAAAAATGCTGTGCTCAGGTAGCAAAACGTAATCCACTTTACCTGCCGGCGTTGCCGGCCGACCACTGCGCACAGCCCGTGAAAGTAGAATGGCAGATAAAGAATTCCGGTGGCCAAGGTGAATTTGCCGAACGCCATCGCCGTCGGTGGGGGTAACGGTCGGAAATAATGGGCAAACCCAACCAACCAGAGCGCCAAAATGGAGAAGGCCGCCCCGGCCAGCGGTCCGAGCGCCTGATGGCGGTTCTTCCAAAACACGACGCCCGCCGCCACGAAACAAATCGCCGCGTTGATCAGCACCAGATAATAATAATAAACTGTCATGCGCCGGGGTGGTTCCTATTTCCAGCGCGGGAAAAACGCCGAGACCGTGCGTTGGTACTGGACATACCGGTCGCCAAACTTCTCCACCATCGACCGTTCCTCATTCCGCCAGCGCACCAGCAACAGCGGAATGTAGACGAGCAACCCAACGCCCAACATTCCATAGGCGTTCGCCACACAGGGAATCGCCACCACCTCCAGCATGATGGCGGCGTAGGCCGGGTGCCGCAGCCGCGCGTAAATACCTTCCGTCACCAATGCATGGTCCGGGCGGATTTCCAAATGTAAACTCCAAAAGCGGCCCAGCGCCCGAATCGCCGCCAGCCGCACCACTAGCGCCACGGCCACCCCGACCAATCCGGCCGCCAGGACCGGCCAACACACGGGCCAGCGTAAAACAAAATGCTCCACCCCCGCCCCGGCCAGAATCAGCAGATACAAGGTGTGCAACGACCACATGACCCACACGATCTTGCGTTCCCCGCGGGTCGCGGCCCGGCTGAATCGCTGTTCATACACCCGTTCCGCAAACACCAGCACCAGAAAAACAATCAGCAGCCAATCCCGCTTCATGCCGCGCACTATAAGTACTGGCGTTCGCCAATTCAAAACATTATATTTGGTTTTCGCCATGACTGCGCAACACCGGTCGCCACGGTTTCAGGGCAAAATCATCATCGTCACCGGCGCCAGCACCGGCATTGGTCGCGCGCTCGCGCGCGACTTCGCCCGGGCCGGCGCCACCGTCGTCATGATCGCCCGCAACCAGGCGCGCGTCGAACGGGCGGCCGCCGAAATTACCGATGGAAAAGTGATTCCCCTGGCCGGTGATGTCACCAACCGCTGCCAGGTCGACAGCCTCGTCCAACAAGTGATCAGCCAATGGGGCCGGATTGACATCCTCGTCAACAATGCCGGCGCCGGCCTGATCGCGCCCCTAGATCTGATCCCGATCGCCGATGCCCGGGCGCTGTTTGAAACCAACTTTTTCGGGACCCTCAATTTCATTCAAGCCGTCGTGCCGGCCATGAAACATCAAGGCCACGGCCACATCGTCAATATGGCCTCCGTGGCCGGCCTGCGTGGCATCCCGAACAGCTCCATCTACAGTGCCTCCAAAGCCGCCGTGATCGCGCTCTCCGAAGCCCTGCGCATCGAACTCCACTCCGCCGGCATCGCGGTTACCATTATCTGCCCGAGTCGCGTCCAACTCGACGAGACCGGCTTTTTCACGACCGCCAAGAAATATGGCAACGTCGAACTTTACAAACTGCCGTCGCAGTTGACCGCCGCCACCGTTGCGCGGGTCACGCTGGACGCCACCGCGCTCCGCCAACGCCTCGTCATCCTGCCCGGGCATGCCCGCTGGATGCACTTGGCCAACAAATTCGCACCCCGGCTCGTGGACAGAATCCTTCTGAAAAACCTGCCGCGGCCGGTCTGACGACCATGCATATTGCCATCACTGGGGTCACCGGCTTCGTCGGCTCGCACATCGCCGCGGCGTTCGTTCGCGGCGGCCACACTGTGACCGGCATCGTCCGCCGCCCCGGGCCGGTCGGGTCCGGCATCACACCGGTCCTGGCCGACCTAACCGATCGCGCCGGCCTGACGGCCGCCCTGCGCGGGGCCGACGTCGTCGTCCACGCGGCCGCCAAAGTCCAAACCTTCGGCTTCTGGCGGGAGTTTGCGCAAACCACAATCCACGGCACCGCCGCCGCACTTGCGGCTGCCGCGGCTGCCGGCGTTCCACGCTTCGTCCAAATCAGCAGCGTCGGTGTCTACGGCTGGCCGCGTCCCGACGGTCGTCCGTTTGACGAATCCGACCCGCCCGGCGTCCCGTACCGGTGGAATTATTACACGCGCGCCAAAATCGCCGCCGAAAAACTCGTCCGTGAATCGTCGGCCGCCGCCACCATCGTCCGGCTCACCTGGGTGATCGGTCCGCGCGATCCGACCACGCTCGGCCAACTGGCCCGCGCTTTGCGGGACCGGCGCGTGCGCTGGATCGGCGCTGGCACCAATCGGCTCGACCTCGTCGCCGCGACCGATATGGCCGACGCCGTTGTGTTGGCCGCCACCCGGCCGGAGGCGATCGGCCAAATCTACAACATCAACGCCCCGGAATTTTCCGTGACCCAGCACGAGTTCATCACGCGCATCTGTCAACTCCTCGACCTGCCGGTCCCGACCCGTTCGATATCCACCCCGTGGGCGCACCGAATCGGTTTCGCGGGCGAATGTCTCGCGCACGCCACGGCGTACCGGGTTTGCCCGCCGCTGAGCCGCCATTCCTTCATGCTTTTCGGTGGCTACCGCCGGTACAGCAGTGATAAAATCCGCCGCGAACTCGGCTGGCAACCGCAGGTCACCTTTGCGGAGTCGATCCGGCAAGCCGTCGACTGGTATAAAGAACGGTCATGATCCAACAACGCATCACCGAGCTGCGCCGCCAAATTTGCCGGCACGACCGCCTCTACTACACCGAGGCCCGGCCGGAAATTTCCGACTACGATTACGACCAGCTCTTTGCCGAACTCCAAAAACTCGAAGCCGCCCATCCCGATCTCATCACCCCGGATTCGCCCACTCAGCGAGTCGGTGGCGCGCCGCTGAAGGAATTCCAGAGCGTCCGCCACGCCAGCCCGATGCTCTCGCTCGAAAAATCCGATACGCTGGACGGCCTCCGCAAATTTGACACCGACCTCCATAAACAATTACCGGACGAACCCATTGAGTACGTCCTTGAGCCCAAGATCGACGGTGTTTCCATTTCGGTCCGGTATGAAAATGGGGTGCTCGTTCAAGCGGCCACACGCGGGGACGGCACGACGGGCGACGACATCACCGCCAATGTCAAAACCATCAAAGCCATTCCTCTCAGTCTTCCATCCGTCCATCCTTCCATCCTCGAGGTCCGCGGCGAAGCTTACATTCCCATTGCCGCCTTCGTGAAGCTGAACGACAAACTCCGCCAAGCCGGCGAAAAGACCTTTCCCAATCCCCGGAACGTGACCGCCGGCACCCTGAAGCAACTCGATCCCAAGATCGTTGCCAGCCGGCCGATCAGCGCAGTTTTCTATGCCGTTGCATTCGTCGAACGAGGATCTTGCTCGTTCACTTCGCATTCCGAGTCCCTCGATTACCTTAAAACCCTCGGCCTGCCCACGCCGCACTATTGGTGGAAATGCCGGGATATGGACGAAGTCCTTACGCATTACGAGAAAGACATCATTGCCGGCAACGACGAGACCCATGACCTCCGCACCAAAGTTCCCTACGAACTCGACGGCATCGTCGTCAAAGTCAATTCACTCGAACTACAGCGGCGAATCCCGGCCAAAGCGCGCGCCCCCGGTTATGCGATCGTCTTCAAACCGGAACATTGGATCAAACCGGCTCAAACCATTATTTCAAAGATAACTATTCAGGTAGGCCGGACTGGAATTCTCACACCAGTGGCCGAACTTGAGCCAACCTTTGTCCAAGGCTCGATTGTTACCCGCGCTACGTTGCATAATGAGGAGGAAATCCAGCGCAAAGAAATTCTCATCGGTGACATTGTAATCATCCGAAAAGCCGGCATGGTGATTCCGGAAGTGGTCGAAACCGTGAAAGGCAAACGCTCAGGAAAAGAGACGACTTTCAAAATGCCAAGCGTTTGTCCAGTATGTGGTGATACTGTTCATCGAGATCCAGAATTTGTTGCATGGCGCTGCGAAAATATTGCTTGCCCAGCACAATTGAAGCGTTCAATCCAACATTTCGCCATGCGGGGTGCAATGGACATTAAAGGACTCGGTGAAGAAGTGGTGGACAAGTTCGTCGAAAGCAACCTTGTCTATGACGTATCCGATTTGTATACGATTTCGAGAGAGCAGGTTGATTCACTGCTACGCACCCCAGATCCCCAACGCGTCTTTTGGCGGTTTCTTCGCAACCTTCTTAAGAGCAAGGATCTGAAAAATTTGAAAATCGACATTTCTGAGAACGATGCTCAACAGCTCGCCAACCGATTCAAAACTTTTGATTACCTAAAGGATGCAAGCCTTGATGACCTTCGCAGAGCGGTAGCCGGCGATACATTTCCTGCCAGACGGATCTACGAATTCTTCCGTAATCCCAACAATGCAGAACTGATTCATCAGAAAATAGTCGAATTTGAAGGACAAGCCGCAAGCAACCTTTGTCGTGCAATTTGCGCCAGTAAACAACGCGAGTTTTGGCGATTGCTCCACGGTCTCGGTATCATGCATGTTGGGGAAGAAGCTGCGCGAAAACTCGCCAATCACTTTAGCTGTATGGACAAACTTGCCGGTGCCGGAGTCGAAGAATTGCAGCACTGCGAAGACATCGGGCCCGTCATGGCTGAAAGTATTCATGACTTCTTTCACAATCCGCGCAACCAATCGGTTTTGAACAAACTGAAAATTGCCGGGGTAACAATGGAACAAGCGAGTCATACGGCTCGGGCGGCGACAGGTCCATTCGTCGGTAAAACGATTGTTGTCACGGGCACACTCGGGAAATTCAGTCGCGAAGAAGCAAAAGCGGCATTACGAAAAGCGGGCGCGAATATCACGGATAGCGTCAGCAAGAAAACAAATTACCTCCTAGCTGGTTCCGACGCTGGCAGTAAGCTCAACAAAGCGCAGGCACTTGGGGTAACGATTTTGTCAGAGAATGAATTTGTGGAAATGCTACGTTCGTAAATAGAATCATTAACCGAGATACGCATATGGGAAACCAATCTGATCTTTTTGGAAAAACCTTTGATCAACAACTCGAGGCAACCGGCGGCAAGCTATCAGATAAAGACATCCGCCCAAATGTCCAAATTCAGAGTGAGTTGGTGTTGGAGCCAGTTTCAAACGGAATCCGAGTTACTGCACGGGATGAAAACCACCGGATGTTGTGGGGCTTCATTGCCTCACAGGGAATGCTCGCGCAAAGCCATTGCCCGGTTGCAATTTATGATACTCTTCAGGAGCTCCTCTCTGCCGAACTAAGGAAACATGTATTGCCTACTCAGGACGATCAAGAGCCAATCTCATCCGCTAAAATCGCCTTAGATGAATTAGCAAAGACCATTCAGAACCTTCGCGAATCGATTACTGTGAAAAAAGAATCAGAGGCAACTCGGCAACGTGCACAGAACATTAAGAGGTTGGCCAACGATGCAATTCGCAGCATTAAACTCGAGTCTGATTCTGTATAGCGTCACCCCTTATAAAAGCCGCAGGAAGTCCTCTTCCCCGATAATTTCAATCGGCTGACCCTGAGAAGCAAGCGCTTCCGCCTTCCGCAACTTGGAAGATTTTCCTCCGCTGCGCATGATAGCGTCACTGAAGTTTCCCACAACCAAGTAGTCAGTCTGTGCATTTATGCTATCGCCTCCGAAACCACCGCAACCCATCACTTTCTGCACTGCTTCTACTTTCGTCATCGTCTCCAGCTTACCGGTAAACACGACATATTTGCCGGTCAATGGACTCTCAGTAACGAGTTTCCCTACGGTCGGTGCAACTTCTGAGCAGACGTTTTTCTCCTTCTTGGTATAACTTCGACGGCTGTACCGGCAATCTTCTGGCAATCGACACGGTTCGTACGCTCCGGCGGTGATGTTCCCAATTCTGATTCTGGTCGTTTCGATCAGCGCCTGAAAGGTGGCTGCCGCATGCACTCCGGCTGCAGCCATGACGATCATGGCTGCACCGTTGGCATCAGACGCAGCGTTATGGTGGATCAGGTCGAAGTTTAACTGGCCAGCCAGATAGTCCAACCGATAGGACGGCAAGCCGGGCCAAGAGATTTTCGCCAGTAGTACAGAACACAGATAGGAAGTTTCTGGATACTTCAACCCGTATAAATCCAGAGTGTGACGGACGACACTCATGTCAAACGCTGCATTGTGGGCCACAATTGGATACTGGGAAAGATACGGCTGGAGTTCCGGCCAGAGTTGATTGAATTCCGGCTGATCACGCACCATCTCCGGGGTAATGCCGTGAATACCGATATTAAAGAAATCAAACCGCATCTCGGGAGGACGGATGAGCCACTGTTTAGTTGTTGAAACAACTCCGTTCTCAACCACCGTCATCCCAAGCGCACAGGCACTGGCTCGCGAGGCGTTGGCTGTTTCAAAATCGAGCGCCACAAAGTTCATGGCATTCTGAGCGGGAGTTTTCATAAGCAAAGCATCCGGTTATTTATTTTTTCCAGTTTATTCGCTCCAGCCAATCGCCGTCAACAATCGGCACACCACCGGCGGCAGAAAGGAACGTTGAAACAAAGCGACGCCTGTGTCTAAATAATAGTTACTATGGCTGACTGGCGATTGACCCCACAAAATACTGCGCTCGTCGTGGTGGACGTTCAGGAAAAACTCATGGCGGCGATGGCGCGCCGGGCCGAAACGGTTGCGGCTGTGGATCAACTGGTCCGGGCCGCCCGCATTCTCCAGGTCCCGACCCTGGTCACACTTCAATATGTGAAAGGGCTTGGCCCGCTCTGTGCCGAATTAAGCGAAGCAACGACCGGATTACCGGTACTCGAAAAACTGACTTTTTCCTGCTGCGGTTCGGAAGAGTTTCTCAGCACCATCCGCGGTCTCCACCGGCAACGAATCATTCTGTGCGGCGCCGAAACCCATGTTTGCGTCCAACAGACAGCAATTGACCTGATGAATGCCGGTTTCTACGTCAATGTAGTCGCCAATGCCGTTTGCTCGCGCCACGATACCGATTATTGGATTGCGATTGCCCGGCTGCGGGATTGCGGGGCGGTCATTACGACGGTGGAATCGGCGGTGTTTGAGTTGTTGCGTGAAGCTGGAACGCCCCAGTTCAAACAGGTGTTGCCGCTGTTTCGGTGAGGGAGGGGGGAGCGCCTCCGCCGCTGTTTTGCCGCCCGTTAGATCTCGACCCGAAGGGAATGGAAGACCTTCGGTCCGCCCGAGTGCGGGGTCGGGAGACCCGCGCACAACCAGGTGTTCAGTAACTCGGTTTTTGGAGTGCGGTGACTTGTCACCGCTTTCCCATCAGCCACTCGGGTTATTGAATGGCACAGTGCCGACAAGTCGGCGCATTCTAAAAAATCAATGGCAGCAGGCGCAGCCACCGCGATGCTTGGCGCGGGCGGGCGCCGGGCAGCTACCGGTATCACACGGCATCGGACCGCTGGCGCCGGTCGCCACCGCGGAGGCGAAAACCGAAAGTTTCTTGATCAGTTTCTTCGCGCCGCAATGCGGGCAGACCGCCGCGCCGGCCGACTGGGCGGAGCGGACGAGCAACTCAAAATCTTTCGTACACTTGGGACAATGAAATTCGTAGAGTGGCATGGGCGTAATCTTAGCGGGTTTTTATGGGCTGTCCAGCAACTCCTGCACCGCCTTGTCGGTGGTGGCCCGCACGACCACCTGCTTGATGGTTGACGCGTGGATCTGCTGGTTGACTGAAAACCCAGCCACGGTCGCAACATACCGGCAAGTGATGATGATCCGCTTGTTCTTAAACTCGATCGGAACCTTTTTACCAACGATCCGCTGGGAGACCAGGCGGGTGTCCGCGTCCTCATAGACCACGTTGATGTCGCTGGCTGACATCGTAATCCCCAGCTTTTGCGCCTTGGCAACAATATTACGTTTCACTTCCTCTTGCGCGGAGTCATCCACAGAAAACAGCGTCTGTTCGACAAACTCCTGCAGATTGCTTTTGGCAAGATACATGGACCCGATTTGCGCGACGGCATAGACCGCCACCAACAGGAACACGACAACGACAATGGTGCTTTTCATTCCGTGGCTCCCTGGATCACTTTCTGCGTGGTGCGGAAGTGTGTTTTGGCCACTTTCGGCAACGCCTCCACACCATGTTTTTTCACGATGGCGATTCCAGCCTCGATCACCGCCTGGGATGCGCCTTTGGGCAGCGCCACTCCCACGCTTTTCCCGAGCAGCCGCAACCGGCTGACAAATTCGTCGCGCGCCAAAATTGAGGCCGCCGCCACCGCGAGATCGCTTTCCGCTTTATGGCGTTGGATCAGCTCGATTTTCCGGCCCCGCTCCATCAAAGCCCGCTGAATGATCGCCTTGTTGCCGAACTGATCGGAAATTGCTTTCGTTGCGCCCGGCACTTTCGCCAGGAGATTCTCGATGATGCGGGCATGGCCCCAGCCGAGGAGGTTGTTGACGTTGCCCATTTTGGCCTGCAACCGGTTATAGGCCGGATTGCCGATCGGCAAGACCTCCCATTTCGTTGCCGCGCGAATTTCCTTCGCCAGTTCGCTGATGCGCTTGTCGCTGGTCACCTGCTTGCTGTCTTTCACGCCCAGCTCGTGCATTTGCATGGCAGTGGTGGCATCGAGATAAACCCCCGCCACCACCAGCGGCCCAAAAAAATCGCCCTTCCCGGATTCATCGACCCCAATGCGGGTGGCGAGCATTTCCGGATTGAGAATGTGTTCGTAGCCCAGCCGTGCTTCCCCGAGCAGGACCGGCTCCAGATAAAACTGGATGAAATCGGTGGTTCCCTTGCCTTGAATCACCAACTTGCCGGACTGGTAGAAGGCAAGGCTGACTTTCTCCCCGCGGTGCTCCGCCCCGAAATGCGCGTACGGCACATCGCGAAACAAGTACCCGCGCTGCTCCAAATCTGTCTTCAGTTGGACAGTCTTGTCAGCGGGAAGCTGGCACGTGTAGGATGTGCGTTCGGCCATGGCCCAACGATTCCACAACCCGCCGCCTGCGGTCAACGTGAAAACGCGCCGCGCCTTCCGCGTGGGGCTGCTGCGCTGGTACCGCCGCCACCGCCGCGCGCTTCCCTGGCGCGGCACGGCGGACCCCTACCACGTGTGGGTCAGCGAAATCATGCTCCAACAAACCCGCGTGGAAACCGTGCGCGCCTATTACGAGCGGTGGATCCGCGCCTTGCCAACACTGGCGGCGCTGGCGCGGGCGCGCCTGCCGCGTGTTTTAAAACTCTGGGAAGGACTCGGCTACTATTCGCGGGCCCGGAACCTGCACCGGGCCGCCCGCCAGCTGCGCGGGCGCGTGCCGGGAACGGTGGCCGAACTCCAGCAGCTCCCGGGCATTGGCCGGTACACGGCCGGCGCCATTGCCAGCATCGCTTTCGGCCAACGGGCGCCAGTGGTCGACGGCAACGTCGCGCGCGTATTCACGCGCGTCTTCGCGCGCCCGGACCGACATTGGGAATTAGCGGAGATCCTGTTGCCGGCGCGCAACTGTGGCGACTTCAATCAAGCCTTGATGGAGCTCGGGGCCCTCGTCTGTTTGCCCGTCCAACCGCGCTGCGAGAAATGTCCCCTCCGGGGCATTTGCCGGCGCGGCCGGCTGCCGGCCCGCCGATTCCCCCCACTCCGCCAGGTCACCGAGACGGCGTTATTGATCCAGCGTGACGGTCGGGTCTGGCTCCGCCAACGGCCCGCCACAGGGTTATTGGCCGGCTTCTGGGAATTGCCGGCGGGGCGGTCAGGGAAATTATTACTCACCCTCCGCCATGTGATCACGAACCGGCAAATCACGTTGCAGGTTCGGGCCGGGCGCCCCCGCGGGAGCGGGCGCTGGTTTTCGCGACGGCAACTGCAATCGGTCGCCATGCCCGCCGCGCACCGGCGCGCCCTCGAGCAAATTCTCTCAGAGCATGTTTGAAAATAGTGGAACGGGCGTCTCGCCCGTTTGTCTCACCCTGCGGCCACGATCCCGCCGTCGCGGGATGGCCCTCCGAGCGGCACAGGGTCAAAATTAATTTCAAAACACGCTCTCACCCGGAACCATGCAGTCAGATGCCGTCTGGTTGGGGAGGGCGCGGTGTCCCGCCTGCGCGGACGACCCAGGCTCCGCCAGAGGCTTCGCTGCGGCGAGAGCCGCTCCGTCGCGGCGAAGGCCCGACCGCGCCGCTGCGGGAGATTGGCCGCTGCGGAGGAAAAGCAGTCCCATCACTAAATGGTGGGTGCGGCCGGTGTGGTTTCACTGGAAACCGCAGAACGGCGGGCTAGAGACAGCCCGCCCTACCGGGGCACCTGCATCGTTCCGACTCAGCGCAAAAATAAAACCGGCACGTCGGTGGTGCTGAGCAGTTTGACGAAAATATCGCTGAAGAGCCGATTGGAAAAGCGGGCCCGAACCCGGGGCGTCATGAGAATCAAGTCGATCGGGGTCTTGGCAATAAATTTCCGCAGATTCTCGGTCCGCTGGCCCGGGTCCTTGAACATCAGGATATTGGTGTTGGCGCTGATCTGCTCGTGGAGGTTGTGGAGGGTGGTTTGATCGGCCGGCTTGTCGAGATTGCCGACGGGGAACACGTGCAGCATGGCATTGAACCGCTGCACCCACGGGATGACTTTGACCAACGGGACCGTCCCACTGGGAGACAGTTCGGTGAGTAACAACAGATTTTGGAGCCGCGGCCGCAGCCACTTTTCCTGGCGCAGGTCGCGACCGCGCACGCACAAGACCGAACACGGAGCTTTTTCGATAATGGTTTCGGTGATCTTGCCGGCGGACCACCACGCGAAATTCGCGCCGGGGCGAATGACCGCCATGCAGATCAGGTCGGCGTGATTGGTTTTGGCAACGCCGAGCACCACCCGGGCCACGTCATCGTGGTAGAGGTACAACTTGGAAGAGGGCACCGTCGGCTCCAAGGGCGGGCTGAACCCCGCCTCCCGATCCAGGGCAAAAAAATTGTCGAACTTCGGGAAGTCCTCGAGCCGCTCCGGCTTGTTCACCGAGCCCGGATCCATGACGTTGAGCAGGTACAACTTGTGGGGAAACGCCTGGGCGATGGTGAGCGCCCACGGAAACACGGAGTTCGACTCCGGCGATAAATCAGTTGGGACAAGAATCCGGCCTTTCATACATAATCCAATTTATAAAAGCCGCCAGCGAATGCAAGCTTCCATCACCGGCGGGGCACTAGCCTTCCACGTCGCCCACAATTTCTTCGACGATATCCTCAATGGTGATGATCCCAACGGTGCGCCCGCTCGGATTGAGCACGACACAAATCGGGTTTCGACTCGCTTGCAATACCGGCAAGACCCGGTTGATCCGGTCGGTCGACAGCACGCATTGGGGGGGCTGCATCAGTTCGCCGGCGGTCTGCTCGGGCTGCGCGGCGTTGGCGAACAGGATTTCATACACGTTGGCGACGCCGAGAATGCGGTCGCCGGCTCGCACCGGCAAGCGTGCGTAGCCGGTCCGTTCCGAAATTTCCAGCACCTCCGCAATGCTGGTCGCGGGCGCCACGGTGACGAGGCGGGCCAGCGGCACCATGATTTCGTGAACCGTCTTGTACGGGAAATCAAACACGCCGTGAATCATCTGGCGCTCATCCGCCGAGAGCGCCCCGCCCGCCTCGCCTTCCTTGGCCAGATGTTTCAATTCTTCCCGGGTGACAAAGAAACTGGCTGGCGCCTCCGCGCCCCGCGCACTCAACCACGCCAGCAGGTGCATCAGCACGCCGAGGAACCACACCAACGGCGCCAGCAGCCAGGCCGTCGCGTTCAGCACATCCGCAAACGTAAAACACAGGCGATGGGCGTATTGCCGGAACAACAGCTTCGGCACATTTTCCGCCACCACGAGGACCACTGCCGCACTGGCCAGCGTCGTGCCCAGGTCCACGACCCAGCCTTCGCCAAACCAGCGCACGGTCAACGCTGAGGCGGCCACGGCAATCAGGACATTGCACAACGTCGAGCCGGCCAGTGTCGTCCCGAGCAGGCGCTCCGTGTTCTCCACGAAACTGTTAATGATGATGGCCGGCCGGTTTTTTCGTTCGACCTCGTGCCGGAGCCGCACCTTGTTGAGCGAGATGAGGCCGGTTTCCATCCCGGCAAAAAATGCGCAGGCAACCAAGCCGATGCCAATCACCAGACTGAGCCAGAGCGTATCCATCCTAGGTCCCGATCTCCAGCATCAGTTCCCGGATCCGGTTTTTCAGGACCTTGACCGCGATGACCCGCACGTGATCGACCCGCACGGCTTCGCCCTCGTGCGGCAGCGAGCCGAGCTGCGCGAGCATCCAACCGGCAATTGTTTCACTGTCGTCGGCCTGCAATTGGAGCCCGCACTGGGCGTTGACCAATTCCAACCGCGCCTTGCCGTTGACCAGCCAGTGGTTGGGATCCAGCTTCTGGATCATGATTTCGCGGGTGTCGAATTCGTCTTCGATCTCGCCAATGATTTCCTCCAAAATATCTTCGAGCGTCACCATGCCCTGGGTGCCCCCGTACTCATCCACGACAATCGCCACTGGATGCTCCTGTTTGCGAAAGGCCTTTAACAATTTGCCCACACTCATCGTGTCGGGAATAAAATTCGGCAGCTCAATGACCTCGTCGAGCTCCCGGTGCGGATTGGCCAAAAATTCTTTGACGTTGAGCAGGCCTTCCACCGTATCGGGCGAATCGTGAATGATGGGCACGCGCCGGTGTTTGATGGCCCGGACGGCGGCCGCCATTGCCTCGGGGGGGAGGGTATCTTCCACACACTTCAAATCCACGCGGGGGGTCATGATTTCGCGGACGTGCATCTTGTCGAGCGCGAGGATCTTGTGGACCATATCGCGCTCTTCGCGCCGCACAATACCGGCGCGTTCGCTGACGCTGAGCAGGGTCCGGTATTCGTCCGAAGTCGGGGCGCCATCGCGGGCTTTGCGCGACGCAAAATACGGGATCCGCTCGATCCGCCGAACCAGGGCTGCGGACAAAGCCTCGAAGCCGCGCCGGACTTGCCGGGTCCCCCGCTCAAACCGATGGATGAGCGGGGCCAGTTTTGGAGCCAGGGATTCCGGGCGACGGATCAGCACCGCCTTGGGCGCAACCTCGCCGCACACCAAAATCAACAGGGTCAGCACCGGGACCGCCAGCAGATTTGCGTGGTGCGGAACGAGCCGTTGCAGGAGATCATAGCCGAGCACGGCGGCGGCAATATTCACGAGCGTATTGCCAAACAGAATCGAGGAGAGCAAGCGTTGCGGGCGGTCGAGCATTTCACTGATGAGCTGCCCCGCGGCTGGGTGATCCTGCCGGAGCCGGCGGACCTGCAGCTTGCTCAAGGCAAATAACGCGATCTCCGTGGCGGAAAAAAAAGCGGAACCCGCCAGCAACAGCGCCAGCCCGGCCAACTCCACTAGCACAATCTGATTCATCCTCGCGGGTCAGTCTAGGAATTTTTGCCGGCGGCGTCAACCCGTACGGAAAAAGAAAACCGGGGCGGGAGTGACCCCGCCCCGGTCGTCCACGGAGATCGAATGGCTATCGGGCTGGCATGGGCATGGCGCCCGGCATCGCCAGTGGCGGCGGCTCGGGCAACAAGATTTCAACTTTGACCTTGTCGCGCAGCCCCTTAAAATATTGCTGGGCGAGCTGTTGGGTTTGCATTTTCTTCAGTTCGGCTTCAATTTTGTCTTTCACATCGGCGTAGGCGATCTCGCTGGAAGCCTTGCGTTCCGTGGCCTTGATGATGTGATAGCCATACGGGGTGGTGATGACGGCGCTGATCTGGTTCGTGGCCAACGCGAACGCCGCGGTTTCAAATTCCGGCATCATCCGGCCCCGCGCGAAAAAGCCGAGATCTCCGCCCTGCTCTTTGCTGCCCGGGTCTTCCGAGAACTTGCGGGCCACATCGGCGAAGTTCGTGCCGCCCTTGACCAACGCCAGTGCCGCTTGAATCTGGGCCAGTTTTTGGGTGTGGACTTCGGCGGTTTCTTCGGGCTTGCACAGAATCAGAATGTGGCTGGCCCGGACCTGCTCCGGCATCACAAAATACCGGCTGTGATTATCGTCATAAAACTTCTTGCAGTCCTCCGCGGCGACCTTGATTTTCGGTTCGACGGCCTGCTTGATGGTCTCCTGAATCAGGATCATTTCGCGAACGCGTTTGGCGTAGTCTTCCGGGGTGACACCCAGATCCGCCACTGCCTTGGCATAGGCCTCGGGACTGCCGGCCTGGGCTTTCGAAGTCTCGATCAACTCTTGGACCTGGGCAGCCAGGTTGGTCGGCTCGTGGCCCACGGTTTGCTGGAGGACCAATTCCCGCGTGACCATTTCATCGAGCACGTCATAGCGCAACCGGCCGAGTTGCTCCATCGGGAAACTCCGACCCCGGGCGCTGAATTGTTTGATGAACGTATTCACGGCTGGATCCAATTGTTCCCACTTGATTTCGGTTTTACCGATGCGTGCGATCACATCGGTCGCCTTATGATCAGCGACGGGGGCCGCGGGTGCCACCGGAGGTACGGGTGCCACGGGCGCGACCGGATCCTTGGGCTTATCTTCGGCGCGGGCCGTTCCCAACAGCCATGCGGTCAAACAGAGGACAACAAACATTTTCATGTTGAATAATACCTTTGGTTAAAACTGGTTTAGGGGCGGCAAGCTACCATGCACTCCGGAAGGAATCAAGTGTTGCGTGGAAAAAAATTCGCCAATTATCGCCGCCTTATCCTGCTGATTGAGAACGTGTTCGAGACCTGTCCTGCGCCACTCCAACCGTAGCCATTCTCCGGTCGTGGCCAGCCGGACAGGTTTTCTTGCCCGCCGGACTGGGCAATCGGTCGCTGGATTGAACAATTCCGACTCCACCACGGTCTAAGGGTTTGGTGTGTGATTCGGTTGTTTGCGAACGCTTCGGAATCGGTGCGCGCGCTTCTCCTAGACTAGACCCACCCAAGACGCCACCTCCAATCGTGAGCGGCCGAATCCACGCCACTTTTTTCAGTCAGATGTGCTACCATTCGCCAGCATGAACAAGCTGTTGATCATGATTGGCATGACCCTCTTTAGCTGGATTGGCTGGTGGGCGGGGGAGCCCTTTGGTTTATTCACGGGCTTCCTGCTGAGCGGCGTCGGCAGCCTGATCGGGGTGTATGTCGGCTGGCGGATCCACCGGGATTACTTTGACTGATGGCAACCGCTGACCATTCTTTTTCTTGTCCGAACTGTGGCGCCGACGTTCCCCCGGGGGCAATAGCCTGTCCAGAATGTGGCGCCGATGAGAAAACAGGCTGGTCGGATGCGACCATTTACGACGGGACTGGCATCGAAGATCCGGATGAATTCGATGCGGCCGACTGGCAGCGCCGCGAAGGGATTGCCACCCCGCCGCGGAGTCGCCGCCAAACCATTTTCTGGTGGGTCGCGGTGGGTTTATTGGGACTGATAGTCTGGATTATTCTGCGGTAACCCGGCTGACCCGGTTTTTTCATTTGGAGCCGAAGTGAAAACTGCTCGCCGGGAGGCTCGCCCTCCAGTTTTGATTCTGACATCTACCAAACGCTTACGCGACCACGCGGATGGTCCAGAAATCGGCCGTGAGATCAGTGTCTGTGACGTAGGCATAGGGCAATGTAAAATACCCTTTCAGGCCCCACTCTGCGCCCCACGAGTTGCGCACAATAAACCATTGTCGGCGATCGTCATAGCCGACACCCAGCACCGCATGTCCGCCCAAACTGCGTTCCGTTGCCGCCGGAAGCGGTGCGTGCCCCGACTTGGCCACAGTCGCACTCTCGAAACTTTCATACACAGTAAAGCCGAATACAAACGGGTAACCGGACGCGAGGCATCCGCGCAATTGGTTCAAGACCGGCGTCAACCGCTGGTAGGACACGGCTTGGTGGCGGACCGCATCCCGGTAACACTGCGCGGTCGGTTTGGTCCGTAACTTTTCGACCGCGTACGGCCATTCCGGTTCCGGGCAGTCGCCTTGCTGGGCAACACTTTTGATGCCGTCCCGGAGCTGTGCGCCGCTATCGGAGGCCACGGTCCCTTCCAGCACCCGCTCATTATAATAGATGAAGAGTCGGGACGGCGGAAAGGCGGTGGGTGCCGCCTGCTTCATTAAATCAAACTGGAGCGCGGCGGCAATGGCGTTGGCGGTACAACTGCCGAGTTGGCCCTGGTCGTACACGGGCGGGCAGAGGGCCGTCAGGTCCGCCTTGGGCGGTAAGGCAGCGAGGAGTGGAATCGGGGCGGCGTAGAGCTGATCGCGGTGGTCGGGCAGATCGGGAATCCACCCGTAACGTGGTGATTGATGAAGCATGGGAGGGTCTCCTGTCGTTGCCGACGCCCCACCTTGTCACGCCCGGCAACCCCGGTGCGAGCTTAATCTGGCGCCAACCCTTGACCGGGGGCGCACTTGGGCACTGCCGCCATGATTGACGGCAATCCCCGTTGGTGAGGAGGCACAACCGGTTCCTGACGCCTTGACTGTGTAGGTGCGCTATTGCGCACCGTTGTTGAGGTCCCGACTGGGAATGGTGCGCAATAGCGCACTCCTATCAATTACTTGCGGATGGCGGCAGTATCAAGATGCGCCCGAACTGCACCCTTCGCGCGCTCTGCGATTGACTCGCGCCGGGCAAATCTGCACACTGCGCGCTACGACCATGCCATCGCTCCGCCATGAAAAACTTGCTTATGCTGACGGGGCCACCATCATTGCCGGAGTGGATGAGGCCGGGCGCGGCCCCCTTGCCGGGCCCGTGGTGGCGGCGGCGGTTATTTTGCCGCATGAATACCGGCACAAAGTTCTGAACGACTCCAAACAGCTCACGGAACGCGAACGGGAAACACTCTACGCGGAACTGACCACCGCCCCGGCGATCCGGTGGGCGACCGGTCTGTCCGACGTGGCCATCATCGACAGCTACAACATTCTCCGCGCCACTTGGCGGGCCATGGTGCTCGCGCTCGATGCTTTGACAGTTAAACCCGATTATGTGCTGGTGGACGGTCTGCCTGTTCCGGCGATTCGGATCCGGCAAAAAGCCATCGTCAAAGGCGACGCCAAGAGTTATTCCATTGCGGCCGCCAGTGTCATCGCCAAGGTCACTCGGGACCGGCTGATGTTGCAGTTTCACGAACAGTATCCACAATACAATTTTGCCCAGCACAAAGGCTACGGTACGCCGGAACATCTGGCGGCGTTAGCCCAACACGGCCCCAGCCCGATTCACCGCCGGACGTTTGCGCCCGTCCGCCAAGCCGGTGCACCGGTCCAAACCGAATTCGCGCTCGCCAGCACAGCGTGACCGGGCAATCGTGGCGCAGATATTATCGGTCTGCTCCGGACTTTCCGGCTTGATTCTAAGCTGCCGTCGAGTAGGCTGCGCTCAGTCGGGGGATTCAAACGTGCAACTGTTAATTCCATACGTGCCGCTTCACGACCATCCAGACCCGCTTCTTGGTGAGTATACATATCTGCATCGTTATGCGCAAACACCGGTATATGCTCCCGGTAAAAAAGCGCGAGGTTGGCCGACTTGTCGTGGAACATCTGTGCTGATCGCACGTTACGGCGTTTTGAACCTCGCATTTTGCATCTGCGGGGTGGGTGTGCGGTTGTCATTTTGGGGTGCGCGGTTATTCGAAATGCGCAATGTCGGGCGTTCTACACAAGCCATCACGTAAGCCCGCCTCATTAGCCACGATCACAGGTGCGATGCTATCAGCTTACCGTGTTAAGTCCAGTTGAAAAATGCGCCGCGAAAAACTTTTTTGGGGTGTCTGCGCTTGTCAGGAGTTGATTTAGAATTGTTCCAATTCGCCGTCATATCGGCAGAGTCACCGCCAATACGACACCTTCAGCCGCAGTCCACATTGCGGAAGGGGCGGCATCAAAGCTCACTCTTCGCCGGTAATCAATGCCGCGAACAGTTCGTACACGATGGAACGCGCTCGGCGAAAACACACCGCGCGATTCGTTGTTCGCGGTCGGCATGGAAGCGAATAATGATCCGGTAACTGCCGACGCGCAGGCGCCAGTAACCGGTCAGGTCACCTTCCAGCGATCGTAAATCACCTTGGTCTTTTTCCAGAGCGCGCAAAGCCGTGCGCAATTCGTTGGCGAGGTTCAGGAGTCAGCGACCGAACAAAATCCGCGACTTGCGGATCGAGTTCAGCCTTGGTTTTCATCGAGGACCGATAGCGGCAGGTACTTGCCCTTTCCCGAGCGGTCGCGGCGCACGGCGGCGACTGCCTTGGGATTGGCCAGCAACTCCATCGTCTCCAGAATTGCCTCCATTCGCTCGCGGGGGACGAGGAAGGCCTGAGTCTGCCCGCGGCGGCTGATGGCAACCATCCGTTGACCGCCCACCAACCGACCGAGGCGCGTTTGCGCATCGCGTAATGTAACCGTCGTATTCATCGCAAGTCTACCTGCCACCGTGAACCATCCGAGTCAATCTCCGCCACCGGCCGGCAATTGCTTTTCGTCGCCGAAACTGATGCCGGTGGAGCGGGCGAGCTGGATCGCGTGACAGTGGGGATCAATGATGCGGGGCCGCGAGCCGGGCACGCTGAGCGGAACGCTGTTGAGGCGGCCGGCGCGGAGACAGATCATCCGGTTGAATTTACCTTGCGCAACAAGTTCGACGGCGGCCGTGGCGAACTCTGTGGCAAGGTACCGGTCAAAGGGCGAAGGCGAGCCGCCGCGTTGGAGATGGCCGAGAATTGTATAGCGGGTCTCAATCCCGGTCTGCTGTTCGATCTGTTGCGCCAAGACTGCCGAAATGCCGCCGAGTCGGACCGCTTCCGGTGAACCGGTGACGCGCTGGCGAACGACCACCTGGCCGCCGACCGGTTTTGCGCCCTCGGACACAACAACGATGCTAAAATGTTTTCCTTGGCGAACCCGGTCGCGGATCTTGGCACAGACGGCTTCGACCCGATAGGGGATTTCGGGAATCAGAATCACGTCGCCGCCGCCCGCGACACCGGCGCCCAGTGCAAGCCAGCCGGCCGTCCGGCCCATCACTTCGAGCAACATCACCCGGTGATGCGAGAATGCGGTGGTGTGGAGCTTGTCCACCGCTTCGGTTGCGGTGTTCATGGCGGTGTTGAAACCGAAAGTCAATTCGGTGCCGCGCACGTCGTTATCAATCGTCTTGGGCACGCCGACAAGGCGCAGGCCGAGCTTGGACATCTGATGGGCGCACTGCAAGGTTCCGTCGCCGCCCACAGCCACGATGGCGTCGAGTTTCAGTTTGCGATAATTGCGGACAACATCACCGGACGCATCGCGGCGTTTGTCGGGGTACCGGTGATCGGTTACATAATCGAACGGATTATCGCGATTCGTCGTGCCGAGGATTGTGCCGCCCTGGGTAAGGATTCCACACACGTCATCCCACTTTAACCAACGTCCGGTGCCACTCACCAGGCCGCGAAATGCGTCATAGAACCCGAACACTTCCCAATGGTGAGTGTGGCGGGCCGCTTTCACGACGCCGCGCACAACTGCATTGAGGCCCGGCGCATCGCCGCCACCAGTAAAAATGCCAATCCGTTGAATTCGTTTCATGCCCGGGAGTCTGGCATATCTGGAAAGAAAAGTCGAAATCCGCTGTCTTGCGGATCTCGGCGCGCCCGGCGGCCACACCCTTCCCACGACAAAAGCAACTGTACGATTCCGGTTTAGAGCGTGTTTTACAATCGGAGGGACGCGCTTCGCGCGTCTGTTCGTCGCATCACTGCGGCCACGATCCCGCCGTCGCGGGATGGCCCTCCGAGCGGTACAGGGTCAAAAGACACGCTTTTGGACTTCCCGCCTCTTTGTTGACTTAGGTCAACACGGGATGGAACCGCGTGCGGTAGCGTCGCAGTAATTCACAGGCAGTCAGCAATCCATCAACCAAGGAAATTGATCATGTTTTGTAATCAATGCGAGCAGTCATTTTGCGGCACAGGCTGCAACAACAATGTCGGCATCTGTGGCAAGGACGAGGATGTCCAGTCGGTGCAGGAATTGATTTTGTACGGGCTGAAAGGCATGGCCGCCTACGCCAGCCACGCGCGCCGGCTCGGCAAGTCGGATGAGTCCGTCAGTGCGTTCATCGAGGAAGCGCTCTTTTCCACGATGACCAACGTCAACTTCGACATCAACGCACTCTTTGAAATCGCCCTTGAACTGGGCCGCAAAAACCTGCGTGTCATGGAATTGCTTGATGCCGGGCATATCGAAAAATTTGGCAAACCCGAACCGGCCACCGTGATTGAAGGCACGCAAGCCGGTTCCGGGATCCTGATCACTGGCCATGACCTGCTGGATCTGGCCGATCTGTTGCAGCAGCTGGAAGGCACAAATATCAAGGTCTACACCCATGGCGAGATGCTTCCAGCGCACATGTATCCGAAGTTGCACAAACACCCCAATCTGGCCGGTCACTATGGGACGGCGTGGCAGAACCAGGAGGAAGAGTTCGCCCAGTTCCCGGGGCCGGTCATTGCAACGACAAATTGCGTGTTGATTCCGCCGGCGCAATACGCATCGCGCCTGTTCACCACCCGCGCGACCGCTGTTCCCGGCGGAACCCGGATCCGCGGCAACAATTTTAGCCCGGTGATTGCCAAGGCACGCCAGTGTGCGCCCTGCAAGGAACACGAGGTCGGCAAATCGCAGGTCGGGTTCCACCGGCAGGTGCTGCTCGATCTCGCGCCGACGATTGTGGCTGCGGTCAAGGCCGGTAAGATCAGCCGGTTCTTTGTCATTGGCGGCTGTGATGGCGCCGAGCCGGGCCGCAATTACTTTTCCGACTATGCGCAGGCGACGCCGCCCGATTCATTTATTTTGACGCTGGGCTGTGGCAAGTTCCGGATTCGCAATCACGACCACGGGCAGTTGCTCGGCCTGCCGCGCCTGCTTGACATGGGGCAGTGCAATGATGCGTACGGCGCCATCCAGGTTGCGGTCGCGCTGGCCGGCGCGTTTGGCTGCAGCGTGAATGAACTCCCGTTGACCTTGGTGATCAGCTGGTTTGAGCAGAAAGCTGTCGCGGTGCTGCTGACGTTGCTCTCCTTGAACATCCAGGGCATTACGTTGGGGCCAACGCCCCCCGCGTTCATTACGCCGCCCGTCTTCAAGATTCTTCAGGATAAGTTCAAGCTGCGCCTGATTGGCTCCGACGCCAAAGCCGATGTCGCGCTGGTCACCGGACGCAACTAGAGATGGCGGAAGAGCTGCGTTGTGCGCCGGTCTCCAGACTTGGGTAATGTCGACCGGCGGTCAGGCGACCGACGCCGAACAGCAGAGCTGAATTGGAGGGCGAGCCTCCCGGCGAGCCGCGGGGAAACGGCTCGCACTCCAGCCCTGTTTAACGGTTGGCTGGCGCAGAGTTCATTAATCGCTGGCGAGCAGCCGGTAGCCAATGCCGGGTTCGGTTTGGATCAGTTTGTTTGTGCTATCCGTTTCCAGTTTTTTTCGCAGATGCGTGACGTAGACGCGGAGGTATTGGGACTGCTCTTCGGCCTGCGGTCCCCAGACAGTTCGCAAGAGGTGCTTGTGCGTCACCACCTTGCCGGCGTGTTGCACCAGGACGCGCAGCAGGGCAAACTCGGTGGCGGTCAGGCTGATTTCGCGATTGCGGAATTTGACGCTGTGACCGACAAAATCCACCTGTAGCTCGCCGATGACGCGCACCGGCTCCTCGTGCGCTTCCGGCGCGCGGCGCTGGACGGCGCGCAACCGCGCCAGCAGTTCGGCAGCGCTGAATGGTTTTGTCAGGTAATCGTCCGCACCGTTGTCGAGTGCAGCGACCTTGTCGCTTTCACTGTCGCGCACTGTCAAAACAATCACCGGTGTCTGGCTCCACTCGCGCAGCCGTTTTAAGACCACCAGCCCATCGAGATCCGGCAGGCCGAGGTCGAGCAGGATGACATTGGGGCGTTTCGCGGCGGCTTCCTGAAGCCCGAGCTGGCCGGTCTCGGCTTCGCAGACAATGTAGCCTTGTGGTTCCAGCGTCAGCCGCAAAAGCCGGCGGATGGGCGGTTCGTCGTCAATGATCAGGGCAATCGGTTTCATGCGGGTTTGATCGCGGTTTCGACCGGTAGTCGCAGGGTGAACCTGGCACCGCCACCGGCATTATTTTCGGCGCTGATCGTGCCGTTGTGCGCCTTGACAAAGCCCTGCACGATGGACAATCCCAGCCCTGCGCCGCCGGGCCGGACGTGCGGACCACGGTAGAACTTTTCAAACACTTTTTTCTCCTCGCCCGGTCCCAAGCCGACCCCGTGGTCGGCAACGGTCAGGACGAGAATTTTATCCTCCAGCCCAGCCGTCAGCTCAATCGGCGTGCCGGACTGGCTGTGGGCGGCGGCATTATTGATGAGGTTACACAGCGATTGTTCCATTAAACCGGCATCGAGCCGGACCAGCGGCAAATCCGTGGGCGCGTGGATGTGAATGCGGGTAGCAGAAATCTCGTTGCTCACCTGTTCCGCTGCCGAATGGAGCAGCTCGGCCGGCTCGCACCATTCCAGGTTCAGCGGGACCCGGCCGGTCTCAATCCGTGTCATGTCGAGGAGATTGCTCACGACCCGGCTCAGGCGTTTATTCGCCTGTTTAATCTCATCGAGGAACGTCTTCCCCAGTGGCACAACGGTCTCGTCGAGTTGCCCATCGAGTCCGTCCGTGGCCGCCTCGATTACGGCCAGCGGTGTTTTTAATTCATGCGAAACCGAGTCCAAGAGCGTGCGGTGCAGCCGCTCTGATTCGGCCGTCAACCGCGCGGTGCTCGCATTCTCGAGCAGGCGATAGCGTTCGACCAGCGCCGCTATTTGCGCCACAAAAGTTTCCAGTAATTCGCGCTCGTCCAAGGTGAGGGTGCTGTGCTCCCCGAGGTTGACGCCCAGCACTCCGAGCGCGCCATTGGAGGTCTCCAGCGGCAGATACAACGCCGCCGCGGTGGGCAGTGTGTCGGTCAATCGCCCCGCGGCCTGGCGTTTCGTAAACGTCCACGTTGCCACCGCCACTTCGTGCTCATCGGGGTGGAACGTGCTGACCGAATGTGGCCCCGCGCCGAGTTTCTCACCGTCCGGCCCTGCCAACAGCACCGCTGTCCGCACCCGAAACGTTGCGTCCACCTCCGTCACCGCCCGGCGCAGTCCATCCTCCAGCGACGTGCTGGCCGACACGCTTTCCAACAGCCGGTTCAACGCCTGCGTTCGCTGATCCCGTTTGCGTTCGGCGATCTCGCGCGTCCGTAACCGGCCCGTCAACCGCCCGACCACCACCGCCACGACGAAATACATCGCGAACATCATCTTGTCCTGCACCGAATCGATGCGGAACGTGAACGCCGGTGGAATGAACAGAAAATCCCACAGCAGCGCGCTCAGGGTTGCCACAAATAGAACTGCCCACCGGTTCAATGTCGTCGCCAACACCACCACCGTCAGCATGTACAAAATGCCGATTGCCTGATAGCCGGTCAGCGCCTGCAAAAACCAGGACACAGCGGTCACCGCCGCGACGATTCCCGCACCCCAGCCGAAATCCCGGCCCAAATGCACTCCGAGCAACTGCGCCACTGCTGGCGCGCGCCCGCCGCCACTGCGCTCGGCGCGAATCACGTGAATGTCAATGTCGCCGCCGCGCCGGACCAGTTTGCTGACCAGCGAACCGCCGCGCAAAATCTCCACCAACCGGTTCCCGACCGGCCGGCCGACGACGAGCTGCGTCACCTTTTGTTCCCGGGCCGTCGACAGAATTGCCGCAACAAGGTCGTCGCCGTGCGTCATCACGATTTCTGCGCCCAGTTGCCGGGCCAGCGAGAGATTCTTTGTCAGCCGCAGTTGGGCGTCCTCGCTGAGCGGGTGCGAGGTTTCGACGTAAACCGCAATCCACGATGCGTCCATTGTCGAGGCAATCCGCCGCGTCCGTCGGATCAAGGCCGCGCTGGACGGACTCGGCCCGACCGCCACGGCGAGCCGCTGTCCTGACGCCCGACCCGCGAGGCGTTTCGTGCGCATCACGTCGCGCAATTCCCGGTCGACCCGTTCGGTCGCGGCGCGGAGCGCCATCTCGCGGAGCGCCGTCAGGTTTTCCTCGCGGAAATAATTCTCGGCGGCGGTGGCGGCCCGTTCGCCGAGGTAGACCTTGCCTTCGGTCAACCGCTGCCGCAACCCATCGGGCGTAATGTCGATCAATTCGATGTTGTCCGCCTGGTCGAGCACCGAGTCCGGCACCGTTTCCCGCACGGCGACGCCGGTGAACTGCTGGACCAGATCGTTACGGCTTTCGAGATGCTGGACGTTGAGTGTGGAATAAACATCAATGCCGGCATCGAGCAATTCGAGCACATCCTGATAGCGTTTCGGATGGCGGGAGTTGGGCGCGTTGGTGTGGGCCAATTCATCGACCAACACCAGTTTCGGCCGGCGGGCGAGGATGGCGTCAATGTCCATCTCGGTGAGTGTGACGCCGCGATAATCGATCGACTTGCGGGGGATCGTCGCCAGTCCGACCACCAGCGCCTCCGTCTCCGCCCGCCCATGTGTCTCGACCACGCCGATGACGACTTCCACGTTTTCCCGGTGGCGCGCCTGGGCAGCTTCGAGCATTGCGTAGGTCTTGCCGACGCCAGGGCACATGCCGAAGAAAATCTTCAACTGCCCGCGCTTGGCGGTGTTCTCCTCGCGTTGGATCTCGGCAAGCAACGCATCCGGATTGGGTCGTTGCGGCTCGGTCATACGAATACACTAGCGCTTTGGCAGTAATTGGCCATTAAAAACTGTAATCATGCCAACGGCCGGGTGGCGTGGATAATTAAATGCCGGCTCGAAACTGTAAAAAAAAGATAAATGCCAATCTGTTCGTAACCTATGTGGCTACCCGAAAAAGTTTTGTTGTTCATCCTTTCCCGTCCGGACTTTGAATGGGTGGCATCCCAAGAGATTCTAACTTCGGAAGAGCCAACTCCGCTCACTTGACGGGAAGGCTGGGGCCCGGTTTCATCCGCAATCGGCGCGCAACAGAGGATTCCGCTGAAAAACCCTCCGTGCAGCGGTCAGCGGGGCCGCTGACCCTCCCGAAAACTGAAAATTCTACGTGTTTCTTCAAGGGAGGGACGGCGGCCCCACCGTCCACGCCGGGTTTTTTCAGCAGAATCAACAGAGAGCTTCTTACCCCCCCGCGCAAGTGTGATTCATTCGCTGCGTCTACTCTGATTAAAGTTTTGGTAAATGTTGACAAAATTTGTTAAATTTGACAGGCTTCGTGCGTCGGAGTTGCATGCCGCAGACCGGGATCCGAATGGAGAAGAATCAACAGGTCCGAATGCCGAACGACCTTTACCTCGCCCCGTGTGACGATCCGACTCCCAGCCGCTTCCAGACCGTGCCCAGCCTTTCCAGCCCAGAACGGCGGAAACCCCAACGCTAAG
>Ga0209083_1000931_pt1 | contig 37185 bp, 58 predicted proteins | sample AM7aDNAmetaG_FD_184132 | JGI IMG/M metagenome (GOLD analysis project Ga0209083, IMG submission 184132) | Freshwater microbial communities from Finland to study Microbial Dark Matter (Phase II) - AM7a DNA metaG (SPAdes) (version 3) | ecosystem: Environmental > Aquatic > Freshwater > Lake ... | reverse complement strand
ATGCAACCAAACGATGCCAAACGGTCATAGTGTTTCCTTTCTAATTTGTTCAACGTATTTATCCCTTGTTTCCATTGCTAAAATTTCTGCCTGTTCAACAATGTTTGACACGTTTTGATAAGCCGATTCCCAGTCGTTTTTTAACGCCTGTTCGTAAAATTGTTTAGTGAATTTGGTTAAATCAAAAAAACTTTGTGCGTAATCTTTCATTTTGCCGCCATGAGATAAAGTCCGACATTGCCAAGCGCATAGCCGAAATAAGTGATTGCAAGCGGGTAATTACCTTTCACCCCTTGCTCGATTGAAATGTAACTATATATCAATCCAGTTATCACAATCAACCATGCACTCATCTTACGTTTTTATCCATGATTCTGTTGTTTGCTTGCTCAGATCGCCACGCATCAAAACGCATTTGAGCCGTTAATAATTTCCATTTCAGCAATTCACAATTATAAGTTGCTTCGCCCAAAGCCTTGCATAATTGTTGATATTCTTCACTCGCATAGGCTTCACGTTCCTGAGCCGATACGGGTAAGTCTAAATGCTTTTTCATTTCAATTGCTTTTAGACTTGACTTAAAGGATTCCAGTTCTGCAAGGTCTTGTCGGGCCTTTGCGTATTTAGGCGCATTGTCCCAAATGAATTGTATTGCTTTGTCTGCGTTTTCATTCATTTAAGCAACTCCCAGGCTGTTGCTGCACACAATGGAACTTGTCCATTTCCAATGGCTTTAAGTCTGTCCACAGTTGCTGTTCCTGTTCCAACAACTCTTGGAACGATCTGCGTTTCATCCATGCAAGTTTGTTCCCACACTCCCGACTGCAAGTTTTCTCTCTCGGTCGTTTGTAAGTGAACTGAGTCCCGCAATACAGGCAAATCCTGTCCTTCGTATGATCTTTCCAGCGTTGATTCGCATGAATCAACCCGTGACACCTGATGCAAAGAATCGCAATGTTGCTGCTCGTGTTGTTGCTCGTGTTGTGATCTATGTGATGTCTGTGAAGGGTCTCTGTTCCACCACATCGTTCGCATTTGGACAGATTTTTGTAAAGGCGTTGCGCTTGTTTTCTGCCAGCGTTCAAACTCTTTTGGGTCAAATTCATTTAAATCACTCCATTTGATAGGCCAATTCATAAGCCATTCTACCCAATCTGGATTAAGTTTGCCACCAGCGTGAGTTGCAAGCGTAGGAGTATTCCTGTTCTTTTTGCTCGGACTGTTGCACTCCTTGGCGTTGTGCGCTGTTGGAGTTGGAAATTGAACTTGACCCATAATCGTTTCCAAATTCGGGTTGCGTTTCTGGTTCCATGCTGATTCTGGAGTTATCGTTGCCGCCATTGCTGAACAACTGCGTGGTGTCGGCCATGTCTGTTTGTCCCTCACCGCTTGATTGATCGTGTATTGGGCTGGCTGACCAGATTTGCGTTTTGGCGTCCAGTTTGGCTGTGTTCCTCGCTGACCGCAATTCGCATCTGGGGTTGGCCATATCGGTATCTTGCCGTAAACAACTTGCTCCCGTAGATTCATTGACGCATAACTGCGACCTGGGCGAGATTTGTTGTTGTATTCCATAATCCGATCCAACTTCTTGGGGGCTAATCCCTCCAAAGTGTTGGGTGTTGGCCAATATCCAGATTCTATCTCTTTTATGGTTTGCACCAACGTCGGCTGCAGATACAACGCCCCATCTTGCATCAAACCCCAGCGCGGCAAGGTCAGCGAGAACGACATCGAGTCCTCTAGTAACGAGCATTGGGCTGTTTTCCACGAACGCGTATTTGGGTCTAACCTCGCCAATGATGCGAGCCATGTGCTTCCACATTGAGGACCGGGTGCCTGTGATTCCTGCACCCTTTCCGGCTGCGCTGATGTCTTGGCATGGAAACCCGCCAGATACAACATCAACAATTCCTCGCCACGGGTTTCCGTCAAAGGTTTGACAGTCATCCCATACTGGGAAAGGCGGGAGAACTTTGTCATTTTGTCGGGCGCACAATACGCTAGCTGGATATGGCTCCCACTCGACTGCGCAGACTGTTCTCCATCCGAGCAAATGTCCCCCAAGTATCCCTCCACCAGCACCCGCGAAAAGAGCCAACTCATTCAAGCTAACTCCCCAATTCGTTTTGCAATCCTTGACCTAAACTGGCCAAAATCCTCGCCCGGAAGCGGGTTAATACCCACCTCCCTGCCTTTTTCCATTGTCAACTGTTCCGTAGAGTACCAAGGCAATTTAGGCTTCTTAGGTTGTGCCTCGCTCATATCCAATTCATCCTCAAATCTGGCTTGATTTAGCCATGTAGAGGCATGAGGAATAAACTCGCTTGATGTATCTTTCAATTTCCAATACCGAATGTGATTAGGTAGTGTTTCCATCGCTAATTCTTGATCTGCTAATGTCATTTTATCCCAAGCCTTCTGTGCCATGCGCCGAGAAACTTTGCGCGGAAATTGTTGCCAAAATTCGTCAAAATTCATTTTTCCAATCGCCAGATTATGTATTTGAAAATAAGTGCCACAACTAATGACACCAAAAATGTATACAAATATTCCATCATTTAGATAACAAAAAATCGAAAATTAAACTAAGACCAAACAATATCCACCATCCATGCCTAGCCTCAAATTTAATAAACGTAAAAATTATCAATAAATAAATCATTCGTTCTTCTCTCTCAGCTTGGCTTCGATAGCTGTAAGTTGTCTCGTTGGGAATCCTGCGTGTTCAACAACAATTGAAGCTAATTCTTCGCTAGTCAGCGATACCCATTCACGTTGTGATATTTCGCCAATACTGAACATGCCGTTTTCATCTGCCCTTAAACCATAAAACATATATTTAAATTGATGCTCAGTCCCCGCAGTATCCACATATTCCCCTGCCATGTGACTAGCTGTGCGGTCAAAGCCGTGGTCAACCTCATAATCCAGTCCCAACTCACGAGCGTTGGTGGCCTTCTTGTCTAGCGGGTGCTGTTTATTGCGTTGCACTTCCAAAGCTTTCCACCAACCCGCTGCATACGCCAATTCCATTTCTGGCGTTGTACATTCTGGAGGGTAATCAAGTTTTTGCTCAGGCTGTGCGTCAAACTTATTGCGTGGATCAAACCCACCGCCAGAAACAATGTCGCTGTATTTTGATTGCTCAGGCTGTGCGACTGCGTGGCGCAACTCATAATTTCGCTGAGATAACTCATCAAGTTGTTTTCGATAATCATCTTCCAGTTTTTTTATGTAGTCTTGCTCAGGCTGTGCGAGTGCGGCTTCAATATGAGCTTTGTGCGCCTCTAACGCCATTTCACTGATACGCATAACGTATTCATCACCTTCACGCACCCACCGCCATATAAGCGCAGGTGTAATTTGAACCTCTTCATATGGTTTGCTTGGTTTCATTGCATCACCTCTGCCTTAGCGATTGCGGCTTTTGCTCTTGCAATCGTGCCTTCCATTGCTTGATAGTCGTATCGTTCCATTCTCCATAGCGATCCTTTCAACGCCTCAAGCAACTCCTGATTTACCTCATGCAAGCGGCGTAGTTCGGTGGCAGATTCTTCGTGATGTGCGCTCTTATCGCCATCTAATAATTCAGCCAGCCTTAAAGCCTCTGGTTGCTTACTCATTTCTCATCCTCAAACATTTTGGACAAACGCAGGTTGCTTGCTGATTTCTTGTGCTTGGTAAAGCACTTGATGCTTGCGTCTGACCAACAAGCTCCAACTCCCGCAACTCGCGGGCGGCGGCAAGTGCTTTAAGATGTTTATCAAACGGGATTGATGATTCTTGGTTAATTGGCTTACTGGTCTCAAGCGCATCAATAATTAAATCAATCTTGTTCATGATTACCCCTTGCACGGATTAATTTTGCAACTGTTTTTGCCCACACAGCGTCAGGTGCTTTGGGATGCACTCGACCATCTGCCTCGACTAGCGCAGCACAAACCTCACGCTCTTTCAGCACCGCTTGCTCTACAGCATCACGCATAATCTCAAGGTAATGCTTAGCACAGGCTTTTGTTTCGTCCTGCCTGATTAGTTCTGCAAAGCGTTCAAGGTGTTTTGAGTCATCGTATGCAACCCAAAATCCACGACTTTCTGACCAAACAAGTTCAGCCTGTTCAGCTAATTCTTTTATGCGCTTGTTCATAGAACCTCCGCTGATTTTAGCCCCCCGTAGGGGGCGGTTGATTTAATGTTCAAAAGCTACGCAGATTGTGCAGCCGCTGCGTTTGCAATCGTGACTCTTGCGGTACTTAATTGCGTCTAAAGAAATAGGCGGATCTACCAAATCAAAAAATTCAATGTCGTAGCCCACGTCATCGATGTGGCAAATTTCATCTTTGCCAATCCACGAGTCTGCAGCGGCAACCACAAACATGGCCTCACCACCAGCGTTTAACTCTTGTTTCATAGTATTTCTTCCTTTAAAAGTTGGCGGGCTTTAATTGCTGCGGGTGACTTTGGGTCGGCATCATCAAGAAGGTGAACCATGGCAACCAAAAGATTGCCTGTATAGTTTTGAAGGCTTTCCAATTTAGAAAAGCGAGGAGCATACTTGTGATCTGCGCAGTGCGAAAAACCTGAATCTCTCGGGCCAAACTCGCCGCCGCATTGACTGCAAAATGTTTTGCTGAATTTCATATTAATCTCCTGGCCCCCTTGGTCATATCGCAGGGGCGGTTGATTAGTTTTTAGGTGATAAGATGACGTCAGCTTCAAGCAACAATTAACGTAATAAACATCATCTGGCTTAGGCTTCTTTCGGTATTCGGCAAACTCTTCCCATATTAAATGACGTGGCTCATCACACCATTCACCTTGACCGGGTACTGCACGGTATTGAATCTCTGCACCATCGCCCACTTCTTAATAAACTCTGCGTGTTTATGTTTCATTTTGACCACTCCAATTGACCCCATATGCCGGGGTGTTTTTTAGCTAATAAAATTGCTTCTTCGCACGTTGTATCCTGCCCACTAAAGCGCCATGCCGTAAACGGTGTTCTGCTGCCTTCCATCGCCACTTTTGCACGTTGGATACCAGGATATTGAACCATCGTCATAATTTTATGCACGTTGTAATCCTTCACCCCTGTCAACTCTGCAATGGATTTGGCATTGATCCATTTCCCACCTTGAGCAATTACGGTATCAATGATCTTTGTTTGCTGGGGTGACATATTCAATCCGTCCATCAGGATAAAAAAGGGTGTTTTCAATGCGGCTGGGTTTATACAACAAATCTAGGCTGTTCGGCCTTGTTGCACATTGTTCCAGCGTAAAACCTTTGTAATCAGGTCGCTTCATATAATCAATTTTTTCTTTCATTCGGACACCTCGTATTTTGTATCGACAATTTCAGCGTCATCAATCAAATCGACGTAAAGTTCGTAATTCATGTTTTCTTTGACACACTCCAATGCGTCAATACAATCTTTTGCCAAAATGTTGATAACAATTTTTTTGGTAATAACAACAGTTACGTTAAATTCTTCGTATTCTGTTAAATGCTCGTCACCGTGGATGTGATCGTTGCGCCCAGTGTCTGGATGTAAGCCCATTTGTTCACCTGTATTTGTTTAATGGCGTTGTTGCCATGACTAGATATTAAGCTATCTTAATACTAATGTCAAACTAGGGACAAACCCTAAGCGTTGCGTTTATTCCATATTTCAGTAGCTAATTCTGGTTCTTGTTGCGCCCAATTTGTTCCACCACAATGAACATTAATACACCTAACACGCCACCAGTTTTTTTGGTTTGGCATTGGTTCTAATGTTGCTTTGTTATTGCAAAACGGGCAGTTTTTTAAAGTGTTTGCTAGTGTATTTAGTTTATTGGCTTTCATTTGCTAAACCTTTTAGAAATAGAACGACCAACCCGCAATCTCACGATTTGCGAAATTGTTAGGTGCTGTATACCGTAACCACGGCTGTTCCAGTTGGCCTAACCCAATGACTGGAGGGCATGGCGGGTGTCGACCCCGATCTCCGTTTCTACCTATTTAACGGCTTCTGCCCCAACTAATCTTTCTTCTTTAGTGCGCTTGATCTTTGCCCACTACTGGATTAACTGCCCAATAAGCAAATCGGCGAAGAAATAAAAAAACCGCTTTAATCTGTATCTTGGTGAGAGGCCCCTTTTTTTACAGGGCAAGATACAGACTAAAACGGTTTCATCGGCTCTCACACCAATGTTTAAATTATACACTAAAAAGAAAACCCACCCGTACTTTCGCAGAGGGGTGAGCCGTGTTGCAAAGCAAGTCTTACTTTGGGACTGTGTTTAGCCACCTAAGTAACTAAAGGAAAATTATAAAAGGGAAGCTAGTCTTTTCCTAGCAGTCACCCCTGTCAGTAGTAGGCTACTGTCCCCTGGCTTTTCTCAGGGCTGCAATTCAGGCCATATTTCAAGCCAAGATGCGGGAAATAATCCTTTGCGTGTATATTTGCCATTGCTGTGTTTTTCAAGCTGTGCTGCCAAAAAAATCAATTTTTCTTGTGGTACACCTGCAACACGCCATTGACTAACCGCCGCTGGACTAATTCCACACATCTTGGCTACCTTCGTCGTACCGCCTAATATGTCAATGATTTCTTTATGTTTCATAGATTTATTTTACTTAATGTTAAGTTTGCTTGCAACAATTAAAATAATCAATTAAGATAGCTTCACTAGCAATCAAGCTAGAAACTCAATACAGGTGAAATATGCAAGAGTTAGCAAAAGCGTTAGTCAAAGCACAAGGTTCAATGAACCACGCTGCCAAAGATAGTAAAAACCCCCATTTCAAATCGTCATACTCTAGCTTGGTTTCCGTCATTGATGCAATCAGACCGCATCTTGCCGGAAACGGTTTGGCATTTGTGCAAAAAACACACGATGCAGAAGGGGGTGTCTGTGTAGAAACAATGTTGATCCATGAATCAGGGCAGGAATTATCGTTTGGTCGTTTATTTGTACCTGCGACAAAACAAGACGCTCAAGGATATGGTTCGGCATTGAGTTATGCAAAACGTTATTCGTTACAAGCTGGTTTGGGTATTGCTTCAGAAGATGACGATGGCAATGCCGCAGTCAAATCTGCGCCTGTCAAACTGGTTTTTGATAGTGACAAAGCTATTGATGAAATGAACAGTAAAAAAACGTTACCAGAGTTGCAAGAATCTTTCGCAAAATGGTACAAAATCGCAAATGTTGAACAACGTGCATCGTTGCAAGCGTTTTACGAAGGCATGAAAGAAGCATTACAGGAGAAAAAATAATGGCTAATGATTTGAACCGTTGTGAATTTATAGGACGTTTGGGCAAAGACCCTGACTTACGTTTTGCACCGTCTGGCGGTGCTGTAACTAATTTTTCGATTGCTGTCGGATATAAAAGCAAAGAAAAAGAAACGACAGAATGGGTGCGTGTGACCGCATTTGGAAAGTTGGCAGAGATATGTGGGGAGTATCTTAAAAAAGGCTCACAGGTCTATTTAGCGGGTCGTATGACCACTCGCAAATGGCAGAAAGATGGTGTAGATCAATACACCACAGAAGTTGTTGCCGAACAGATGCAAATGCTTGGCGGCAAAACCGAGCAAGATCACAGTAAACCGATTTATAGCGGCATGAAACCCAAAGCAGAGTCCTTGGCAGATATGTCAGATGATGTCCCTTTTTAACGAGCATATTAAATAAAGGTGAAATATGAAAATTAGCCCACCAGAATTTCCAACTTGGATAATTGATGATTTAATGGCGCATGGTATGAGTTTGCGGGATTATTTTGCAATATCAGTATTACACGTTCTTATTGCCAATGAACATTCAGATTCTTGGATTGAGGATTGCAAAGATGCTTATGCAATTGCTGATAATATGTTAATAGTGAGGGAACAATGAGCGAACATTGGTACGATAAAGACGGCAAACCAGCCTACACAATTATTGGTGCAAATGGCAAAGAGCGGAATACAACGGTGCGTGATGCGCGAAAGCATGGCTACGTTCCGTCAGTCACGACAATTTTGGGTTTGTTACATAAGCCTGGATTAGAAACGTGGAAGTTGCAAAATATGCTTTTAGCTGCGCTGACTTTGCCAAAACAAGATGGCGAATCAGAAACAGACTGGATCGAGCGTGTTATGCAAGATTCCAAAGCGACCGGAAAGGAAGCAATGGAACGTGGCTCACGGATGCACGATGTGTTAGAACAATTTTACAAAAGCAACGGGTCATCGATCTGGCCTTTGTATTGTATTGAAATTGACCGAATGTTATATGAACACTTTGGAAAACAAAACTGGATCCCAGAAAAATCGTTTTCCGATCCGATGGGATTTGGTGGAAAAGTCGATTTGCATTGTGATGGTATTGTGATTGACTTTAAAAGCAAAGAGGGCAGTTTGGAATCTGTCAAAGCCTATGATGAACAAATCATGCAATTGGCAGCATATCGTGTCGGATTAGATATGCCCAAAGCCCGATGCGCAAATGTTTATTTTACAGAACAAGGTGATGTAAAAATCATTGAACATTCAGAAGAAGATATTCAAAGTGCATTTGATTGCTTTGACCATCTTTTACAATTTTTCAATATAACTAAAGGTTTATGATTTCTGCGCCGAACGGGATGTCCCAACTCCTTGTTCCCTAGTAGGCGCACCCTTTTTACAACAATTTGTTAAGTTAGCTTGCATAACACTTTAAGAGCGCTTAATATATGTATGTTATTTAACAATAAAGGTGCAACATGAAAGATTTTTTATTGGCTTGTTTGGGCTGGATGATTATTTTTTCACCCTTAATTATATGGTGGATCAAATGAAACACAAACACTACAAATTGATTGTTGCGTGGGCCGAGGGTTTGATTATTGAGCGCAAAGACGAATTCAATGATTGGGAAGAAATTGAAAATCCAGTCTGGAATCTTGATACTGAATATCGTGTTAAACCACAGGATGAAACAACATGACTCAGCAAGAATTGATTATTAAATGCCTCAAGAGGGGCTGGAAATCGCCCTTAGACGCATTGCGTGAAGCAGGTACGATGAAACTATCAACCCGTGTTGGCGAATTGCGTAAAGCAGGTTGTGTGATTTTAGACAAGTGGCATCCCAGCCGCGCCTATAAACTTTATAAAATGGTGAAAAATGCAAAACCCATCGTTGTTAGACCCAAAATTCAAGTATGTGCCAGCAAATCAAACAAACATAGCTGAAACATTTAAAAGGTTTGGATTTGTACCGCCAAGCCAACAAAAAAAATAATTATTTAGGCGCAGGGGGATGCGCCTTATTTATTGGTTCTTGTTCGTGTTTGTGTAATTCACGTTCCAATTCTTTGACGTGATCTTTAATAACTTCGTAATCACCTTTTTGAGTTCCTTTTCGTTCATCTTTAACCGTAAATTTAGTTGCCATTTAGTTCACCATTTTAAGTGCTGTGGTTTTAACTTCTTCTACACGATTTAACCAACCTTTGCCAAATTCTGAAAAAGTCGGTAATGATTTATAAAATCTGACTTTTTCATCTGAAAACTTAAAAATCACAACTTCAACAGGAAAGGTTGAAACTGCGCCAAGTGTATTTTTGCCTATCTGTCCATCCATCGTTGCATCAACACAACTTTGCAAAGTCTTAAGAGAGCGACCAACTCCAGAATTAACAGCAAAGTCAAATACAAGATAGTCCAAACCGTTTGGCAACAGGTCGCAACTACACGCATCCCAATACTTCCTTTTGTATAGCGGGGTTACATCCTCAATAGACAAGTTGCGCATTTCTTTTTCGTTTGATGCGCGGCCTACCCATGATTCCCAAACGGATTGCGTCACCCCTAAATTGGTTCTGCCACCTGGGTCTTTTGGATCGTCACTATATCCGCCTTCTGATTGAAGGACTAAGTTTAACGATTTTTGCCAGTTGTCGATCATTTACTAGCAACCCCGTTTTTCTTATCAAATGATCGCATTCCGGCGAGGCCAAGCATACCCATGAGAACCTGCATCGTGATTGTGGTATCGATGATGGGGAAGTTGCCCGTGTAGCCAACCATCGTTGCAATAAACCTTGCGATCGGCTCGACGATAGCCACATAACCCAACCCAAGTCCGCATACCCAACCCACAAAAGGCCGCCAGCCCGATACAAACACGGACGTGCTTGCCGCCTCGACTTTGTTGATATCCAGTTGTTCGGTAATCTGCGCCAGCTCACCCGACATTTGCATCTTGGTCAATTCAAGGTTCGCCGCCGCCGCTTGAGCAGGATCGGGAAACAGACGAGTAATTAGTTGCGAACCGACGGTCACGATTGCGGTGATTGGATCCATTATTTATCCTGTTTGGTATCTAATTTATCAAGAATCTTATTGAGCATTTCTTTCATTTCAGTGGCAAAATCTTTGAAATCATCACGCCTTACAAATTCAGTGTGCATTTTTTCTTGAAACTCTTTGATATATTTTTTTGATTCTTCGGTAGCATCCCAAATCACTTTTACCAGCCAAACGACTAAGCCAAGTAATATTCCAAACACCGTGTTAAATGCCGCTTGATAGTCCATTACTTTTTCCCAATGTCGCTTAACTTAGTTTGACCTGATCTTGCATTTTGTTGCATACGTTGACGTTCTAAATCAGCCGCTTTTTGTTGCGATTTTAATATATTTTTTTCTGCATTAAATTCATTCAATGATTTAATACCACCACCGATAACTGGTAATCTTTCAGCGGCTCCTTTTACGGTTGCTCTGGCAGCACCACCTAATCGAGCAGAAATACTTTGTAACCGTTCGGCTTGCAAGGCCGCACCTTCATATCCATGCTTGCCGGGCATAATTTGCCCACCGTAATTTAACGTGTGAAAGTTAGCTACTTCTTGAGGATCAAACGCATATTCAATTTTTTTCGCTCTTGCGTTCATTGTTTTGTTTGCCGCTTGATGTGACCAAACACCCGCATTTTTTGCACCATCTTCGTAAATTTCCCGCGCAATTGATCCTTTCATTTCAGCCAATACGGATGATGCCGCTTGTTGTAACTCCGGTGGTACTGCTAATTCAAACCCTTCACCGCGAATTGTTCCGCGCTCAAGCATTTCAGCCGTATTGTAAATATGCCTCCATTGGTCAAATGGCATACTATTTAACGTTTGCATAATCTTTTCAAACGGAACGGCAGTTTGTACGCCGTTGGGGTCAATATCGCCAAACACTTTTTTAATGCCTGGTGATTCAAACAATACTTTTTCAGCACTATGCAAAGAATCAGCACGTTTTAACAAATCCCCACCACCCGCAGCCGCAATATCTTGATCAATGGCACGGTTAATGACTTTAATTACGCCAGCGTTATCTTTTGTCCAGTTGGCATTTAAAGACTTTCTAACGGCATCCCATGCGCCAATGCTATTGGGTGCATAAACGTTTCCATGTTCGTCTTTGAACCCAACCGTTCGAGCCAATTCAATCAATTGACCTGCACTATTGGCTACGTTTTCATTTCCTTTTAATCCCAAACCAGCTTTAAATTGAGGATCATTCAATATTTTATTGACGTTTTCTGTCTGAATAGGATTGTCACCCACTTGGTTTCTGGCTTCTTCATATAATTTGTTTTTTTCTTGATTGATAAATCCTGACAAACTATTATCTTTTCCGGCAAATGTTTCATTAACCCGTTCACCACGTTCGTAATCATTTTTTAATACTGGATCTGCGCCCGTTGCTTCAATGCGTTGTTGCGCATAATTAGATAAGGCTCGTTGTTCTTCCGCCAATTGATCTTTCATCAACTGACCTTGTGGAGTGTCGGAAGATTTTTCAGCTAACAAGACCTCGTTGCGCAACGTATTTTCATTGCCCGTCATCACACCTGTTCTAACTTTGTCGCTATTTAATATTTCTTGAGCAATCTGCGCTCTGGTTTGTTGTTCATTTAACGGCACATCACTTGATCCATTAGATAGTTTCACAACTGGGAAATCCCCACCTCTTGCAAGTTCCTGATTAACAAACGGCTCATAAGGATTTCCTTCTGCTTTTGCCGCACCAACTCCTTTTAATTCTTTGAATTGTTCGTCTAACGTTGGTTTTTGAGTCGAATCAAATACAGGTTCTCTACTTCTATCTATTGGCAATTCATTTTTAGCGGCAAATTGTTCTTGTAGCGTTTTACCTACACTTTTACCGACTTCACCTACTTTTCCACCAGCAGCCACCAAACCAGTATTAGCCATCCATTCAAAAGTAGCAGGGTCTATTTTTTGCCCTGTCTCTTTATAAAATTTATCAGATAATGCTTGTGAACCTTCTCCAATATTTTCACCAATAAATTTCATAATCCGGCTAGTGGCTTCGCCTTGCACCATTTTATCGTTTTGATCTACTCCAAACGCTTTTCCAAATGGCCTAGAAACCGCCTCAGTTGCTTTGTTTGCAATGTCTTTGGCAAAGTCTTTGTTTACCTCAAAACCCGCTAAACGAGCCGCTTCCTCACCTAGCTTGGCAACAGGATATGTAACAAGATTGACAGTCGTTGGAATAACCGCACCAACGGTATTATCCAATGCTGATACAGTTGATTTACCCAATTCACCAGCTAATTCGCCAAACGTTCTATCTTTTAATGGTTCACTAGTTTTTTGTGCTTCATTTCTTATTTGATTTTCTTCGCTTGCCGCTTTTGCTCGAGCCGAAAACGTAGATAAATCTTGGGGCGCAAAATCTTTTTTGGATTCTGGCGTAAAAGGTTTTGATTTTTGACCCGTTGTTGCACCAATCGTAGAGCCAGGCAATCCAGCCCAATGCTTACCCGCGAGTTGTATTGCTTTTTCTGTATCGCCGTTTTTAATTGCGTCTAATGCGCCACTTTCATCTAATAAACCAATGGCCGCTAATTTTTGATTTTCTTCTGAAAAATCTTTTAAATTTTGTTTTTTCTTTTGATCTTCCCAAGTTGATTTAATAATTTGATATTTACCCGCTGCGGTTGACGTTGCGCTACCCGAATTAAATTTAACGGAAATATTAGGATGATCGGATAAATCTTTAAATTGTTGATACCCTACTGTTTCATTTTCAGCCGGGTATCCTTCGTGCTTGTTAATGCCAGATAAAAAACCTTGAACGTTTTCATCTTTTAGATAACGTTCATAATCTTTGGGCGCATCTGTTTCATCGCCTATTGCTTGCATAGCACGATCTGAAAAAGCCATTATAGTTTTCCTGAAATCAGGTTTTCGTATTCATCGCCTTTTTTCATAATTTTTTCACGTTCTTTAGGCGATAGATTTTTCATAAATTTAGCTAATTCGCCTTGTTTATCTGCTTCCAAAGCCAATATCACATCAGGGTCATACGCCTTATTCATTTTGGTTAAATAATTTCTTTGCGCTTGAAAGTTGTTTCCATGCAATTTAGCCAAATTGTCAAAACCTTCGTTAAGATTTTGAGTATGCAACATAAGTGGTTTGACAGATAACAATGACCTTTTAATCGCTTCTGGTGTTGCATCAGGGTCTGCTAATGTATGTTGAGCATTGGTAAGTGCCGCAACCGTTCCCCCGCTTGGCATCATTTGTTGCAGATAAGATGACGCACCCGCTAAATCTTTTATCAATACTGCTCGAGCCGTTGCAGCATCTTGCCCAATTCCAAAAAGACCGCCTGAATACGAATTAAATTTAGCAGCTGTCCCACCCAACTTACCTTGTATCATTTCATCAGCAGCTTTGACTGCTTCGTCAATTCTTTGTAATCCAGGACCAACACTTTGTGCCGCTTTTGCGGTATTTGTGCGAGTTTCTTGCAATTGTGAAATAGTTGTTGGGGTTTCCGTTTCAGGAATTCGCATATTATTACTGGCTGGCAACGGTTGTTGAATCAATTGACCCGTATTTAGATTCTTCACAGTTGTAGTAGGATTGCCTGACAAATCAGTACCTTGTACCGTTTGCTGACCCATAATGTTAGCCTGTTGTGTCGATCCCGGAATAAACATATTGCGAATCGTACCAACATGATTCATAACCGATGATGGATCACTTTGCGCCGCAGTAATTAAATGAGCAATAATTGGTTCAACCTTATCGGCTGGCACACCGGAATCTATCAATCTTTGTCTTTGCAATGCTAATGTTTTAGTAATAGCTGTTTTATCTTTTCCCGCGCGAATGTCTGGGTCAACCGATAATGCTGATACGCCTTCGGTTGCCGCTTGATATTGTTTTTGATTTAAACCAAACTGTTTTTCTGTTGTGCCAATTTGCGCTTGTTTTGTCGCTTGCTTTGCTTGTTCTACGTATTCTGGGTTTCTTTTTCTTGCCAAATCAACTTCAAGCTGTTTTGCTTCTAATTCCAACGGATTGATTTGTTGTGACTGTTGATAAGCCTGTGCGTTACGAGCAATATTTAACATATCGCCCAAGCTGGTTTGCGCGGGTTGTTTTAGGTTGCCAATAATGCTGGCATCAATAGGGTTTGAATTGGTAAACGCAGGTACAAAAGTTGCCATCTTATTATCCTAATGGAGTGCCTGAAATTAACCCATCGTTAGATACGGGGAATGATTGCGCATTAGATATGGGGACTGATTGCGGATTAAATACCGGATTTTTTGCCGCCAATAATTGACTGAGCAAATAGTTATTACCTGCACTAGATAACCCGCTAGATAACGAATTCGCCGCACCGATCTGACCTGCTGCGTTTGCATTGGCTGCACCTGTAATACCCCCCGCCCCTGCTTGTGCCGCGCCTGTTGTCAAACCAACTGTATTATTACCCAACCCAGTAGCCAAATTAGCCAAGTTTGAACTGCTATTTGTTGTAAGACCTGTACTTGTTGGTGCAAGGGTGCTAAACATACTGGATAACGCACCGCTATATTGACCACCCGCTTGAATATTTTGACCCGTTCCAGTCAACCCTATATTAGCAATTCCGCTTAAACGATTGTAAATATTGTTTTGCTGTGTTTGATAATTATTAAAAGCATTTTGATAAGCATTACCCGCATAATTTTGCGCAAAAATATCGGCAGCGTTAACCATGTTTGATCCGCCACCAGCAACATTCATCGCTTGATTGGAAGCACCCAACCCTTGTTGCAATTGCCATTGATAATTAGGCGCAAGTTGGCTATTTAAATCCGCATTATTAAACGTATGTGAAAGTTGGGGGATTAAACTTTGTAATTGACTAGCCGCCGCGCCCCCTGCATTTTCATACGGCTGTAAATTATTATATTGTTGCTGATATAAATTAGATTGATCGCCGTATTGTGCGTTATATAAATTGTTTAGATAATTCTGCTGTCCGGCTTGATTGCCAGTAACGTCTTGTGTAGCTTGTCCATACGCACCTTGTAAAACAGGGATGCCAGCCAATGCGGTTTGTTGTTGTAATTGTGCCGCTTGGGTAGCCGCATCAGCTTGTGTTTGAGCCGCGCTTTTTGCCGCACTACCGCTGATAGCCGAGCCAAGTAACGATGCGCCACCAGCAATAGCGGCTGTAACAGGATCATTAAACTTACGGATGCGACTAAACTTGGGATCGCCACCAAGGGGATCACCAATCGGATCAAATTCCGCATTACTGCGGTTTAGATAATTCTTAAACATATTTACTCCCATCGCATCTTAATAAGATTTTAACTGAGTCTTTAGATAACTCAATAAAACCAAGTCTTTTGCAAAAATTTAATCCGTTTATATTGTCATTCATCACATAAGTTATTGCATACCCATACTTTTCTATTATCTTTTTCAAAGTTTGCTTAATGTGCAATCTCATTGATGCACCGCAAGGTTTTCCATAACCAACGTGAATTTCATTGCCTTTTATTAAAACTGCTCCGATTACTTCATTATTTCTAAATAATGGAATAATCTCCCAACCTTTTAATGTAATTTCAAATATTTCTTTACTAATAGATAATTTTGTTTTGACTGACTCATAAAGCATTTCAACTGCGTCAGACAATGCTTGTGATAATTCCATTTGTCACCGTGATGGTTTTAGGGGTTGCATCACCAGATTTGAATGTACCCGTTGCCCCACCCGTAATCTGACCGCTGGTAATAGAAATCGGAACATTACTTGCCGCCGTAATTTGACCGACTGAATTCAACGTAAAACTTGGCACTTGACCCGCATTACCATAAGTCCCCGCTGTCGCACCCGTCGATGATAAAGACAACGTAATCACACCCGGCGCATTGGTTACTGTAATACCCGTTCCTGCCGTTAACGTGCGCAAGGTATAACCTGTACCATTACCGATAAGCAATTGACCGCTAGCAGGGGTTGTAGACGTTCCTGTGCCGCCGTAAATCGTAGGCACAATGCTATTTACACTTGCCCCAACATAAGAAGGGTTTTGCAACCATAGCAACCACGGATAAGAGGGTCGTTGTGTTGTCGGATCAAGAAATGGCGTTTGTGGATACGCGATATTGGTGTTGGTTGTGTTAGAAGTAGCCATTAGTTGCTACCTACACTTGCTTTTAGATTCGCTGAAACAATCACGCATTTAATTGGATCGCTGACCGAAACTTCGAATATTCGATCTCTCGCCATTCCTAACCGCCGCCAAATTGCGCGGTTTTTATATCTGCCAATCTGTCCAATACCAACCCAATGTTCATTACTCCACGTTGAGCCACCATCGTTAGACCAGCGCAACATTGCTTGGGGATTCGCCCCCACCGTTTCACCATTGATGCTAAATGTGTAATAAATATTAACAACTTGAGTTGGCGCAATAACATACGTCCCACTTGGCGCAATCGTAATGCTTGTAGGCGATAAATTTTTATTGGTAAACGTTTGACCATTTAACCCAATGCCTGGTTGAAATTGAATTTGCAATTCATCAAAATATTGTCTTTGCAAATCGGTGGTTAAATGGGGCGCACGACGCAACCTTCTGATCGTGTTGCCGTTTTCCGTGTAATTACTAAAGTCAAGAATATAAATATTACCGTTTTGATAATCACCGACGATATTTACATTATTGAAAAATGCGCCACAATTTGAACGGTGACGATGATAAATACCGCTTGAATCAAGCGATAACCATTTATGCCACATTTTACTTTGCAAGTCATAAACCCAAGTAATGTCTACCGTGGGAAATGTGACAACGTAAAATTCATGACCTTCAATTTGATAAGTGTAAGCAATCGCATCAGCGATATATTGACCCGCTAATGTTGCCTCCACTGCGTGAGTTGATACCCGTTGAAATTGATAGCCGACCACGCCGCCAATAATGGCTTGCCCACGTTCATCTTTTGATACAAATAAAAATTGTTCAGCAAATCGAGCAAGCGAAAAAGGAGCGGCAATTCCGTGTTGCATAGATGTACCCGCGACCCGCGCAAAGGGGAAGCTAGTAATCCCTGTAATTTGATTGCCAACGTCAATCCAAACTTCAGTCGTTTTTTCACCAAACAAATAAACCTGACGATGATCGCAAATGAGCGATACAAGCGTATCAGGTGATGAATCTTTAACACCGTAATAAGCGTTGGTAGAATAAGGTGAGGCTAAATCAGTAGCCGCCCAATCTCTGGTGTTTGGCTGATTATAAACAATATAGTTATCCACCACATCGACAACATTAGCCCCTTGCCACGGCCCATCAGTAGAAGGTAGTGTCTGGAACGAACTGGGGCTAACTACCCATACATAACGATTGACACCATCAGCAATATAACAATACAACCCTTGCGCGCCGTTTACGTTGTCTGTGATGCTGACAGGGCCAGCAGAAGTGGTCAATGTGCCGATGAAATGTATGTTTTCGCTAGTATCGACCGAATAAACTGTAGCACCACAAACAATTACTAAATACTGTCCACCAGACAATGCTCGCATCCCTCGAACAGGTGCGTTATTTAATGTGAATAATTTTGTTAAGCCGGGCGTTGGATATAGCGCAACAACCCCACGATCACCGGGTTGTTTTAATGGATCAATTTCTGGATACAGGTTGATACATTCCTGCGCATCTTGATAGATACTAGGCGTTGTGTAGCTTGGGCCAACAAATCCAAAATCCGGCATAGCCCATCCTTATCTAAAGAATCCACCAGAAAGTATCCAACCCGCGTCTTTTTGTCTGCTACTTAACAACGCATCTGCAAAACGTGCCGCTTGAACGGGGCGCATATTTGTGCGCTTTAACGTGCTTTTAGCTTGCGCCGCATAGCCTTGAATCAATCCGTTGCTAATTTGATTGACCTTGCCGTACATGGGCAATAATCGCTCTGCTAAACACCAGCGCAACGCCATCGTATAGCCTTGAGGCAAGATAATTGAATCGTATAGGGTAGTAAAACGACTAAATATATTGTCGGCAAAAATGTGCATTTCACCCTGTGCCGGATTGGGCCAAACATAAATGTTGCCAAGTGTTTCCGATGGTTGATAATACAACGCTTTAGGCCAAGGCCCGTTTAGCGTTTTCAAACCAATCATCTCGTAATCTTCAACATTCAATATAGCAACTGGATAATCTAAGCCACCGTTCACTACAGGCATACCATTGCTATTAGTATTGATTCTGACAAAGGCAGAATTTATCGTCAATGGGCGTTGATAGTATAAATTTATCGTAATAGGTACGCTTGATGTACCCGCGGTTTGTGACACGTTTACAGTATATGTTCCTGCTTCGTTAACATTGTTTCCTGCACCCGTTAGCATTTGCGTAATGGTTGTGCCAGCGGTAATGCCTGTGCCACTTAGTGTTTGCCCTGTGGATACCGCACCAGAACTGATACCTGTAAGTGTTAAAACCGTACCAGAAATGTAACCTGTAACGACCGCACCGATTTGTCCACCTGGGCCAATGGTGTATTGTGTTTGACCTGCGGTAATTGGAAATACAATTTCATTTTTGTAAAATACCATCTGATCTTCATTTGACCATTGATCTACCAAGTCATTGAGCATATCAAACGCATCTTGCGCTGCTTCTGGTGTTGGGTTTTCCCCAGCTTCCAATGCACCGATGTCTTTTAACGCTCTGCTGATAATATCAATTGGTTGCGTCATATCAAACCTTTAACGTAAATACTGGGGGCAACCACGGTGCAACCATCGTTTTTTCTTTGCTCAACTCGTCTAATTGTTCTTGTAACCGATCAAGAATAACGTTTCTACCGTCTACCATTGAGCCGCTTTTAATCCAGTCAATGACCATTTGTTCCGTCACTTGCGCAATTGGAATGATTGCTTGTTTAGCGTCAAAATACCAATTACCTTCGGTTTCTACCGTGTTTTGTTCATCCGATGCGCGTACAAAGTATTTGGCAGCACTAATTACGCCATCTTTGCCATCAATATCAAGAATCTTCCAAAGTACATTCATGCAACCCTCTGCAATAAATACCAGTTGTTTGATGATATGACAGCAGGGCCACCCATTACATTCCACGTTCCAGATAAACTAGGAGTAAAATTTGTCCCTGCTATTTGGCTATTCGGCGTATAACTACTTGCAGAATATGCCCACGCATAACTGTAAAGTTGACCATAAGAAGGGGGTTGCGAGGATACCCATGTTGTGCCGTTAGAAGTCAGCACATAGCCTGTTACACCGCTAGACGTAAGCCCTGTACCTCCATTTGCCGCCACAAGCGTACCAGCCAAAGTAATGTCACCATTGGTTGCCGCAGTAGGGGTAAATCCAGTTGTTCCTGCGTTAAATGTTGTGACAATGTTTTGACCCGTTGGTGTACCAGAAATGTTATCGTAAGTCCCAATTTGATTGGCACTTGAATCTTGCAATACAAATTTATAAGAATATCCAACACTTAGCCACACTTCGCTTGGCACTCGCCCATACGAATCTAAAACAATCGGATTTGTGTTGGCAATGTTTCCTGCAATTGATGTGTACGTTGCCAAAGGGCTAGTCGTACCTGCTGAATATGTGTAAATCATCCCCCCAGCTAACGGTTGACCCGTATTACTGAAAAATTGCCAACCTGCTCCTGCGAAAGGGGATAAAAAAACAGACATTATGCTACCACCCAAGTTTTAGTTGGTTCATCCCATTTATATATTTTTCCATCAGTAGGCATGGGTGTAGGGGGTGTCCACGTCCACGTTGGCGCTGAGATCGTCCAAGATGGATAAGGTTGAGGAGCATAAAACACATCGTGCGTTGCATCGTAAGTGTAGCCAATCCCCGCATAATTTCCACGCAAAGGAGTGCCACCAGCCGAATGTACGCCGCCGTGAGTGTTATAGCTAGTTTGTATCCAAGTGCCGGGGCTAGTATCTACAAACGTGTTAAAAAATTCTGGTTCAGCCGGCATGACTTGAACAACTTTACCGTCAAATACTTTTGCATAATGTGACATTTTTATCCTCAAGCATTGTAGGTTGATGACGAAGTAAAGGTGTGGATGGTGTAACCACCCGACGATGTAACTGTACCGCCTGTGCCACGCTGTGAGCCGAGGTAACTGATAATTACGATGCCTGAGCCGCCATTACCGCCAGTGTTTCCAGATCCATAACATCCACCACCACCACCACCAGTATTTGCCGTTCCAGCAAAACCATTTGTTGTACCTCCCGCACCGCCACCACCTGCACCACCTGTTCCTGCTGATCCACTATTATATGCAGCACCGCCTCCGCCACCAGCATAAGTTACAGATGTTCCAGAAATAGAATTTGAATTACCTGCCCCTCCATTTCCACCATTAGTTCCTGCGCTAGATTGTCCTGCTGCGCTTGCGCCTCCACCACCACCACCACAATCATTTGTTACGCTTGAACCATTGCCGCCTGCATTTCCTTGACCTGATGTACCAGAACCGCCAGAAACTGTCGTTTCACCGCCACCGCCGCCAGAACCACCTGAACCTCCAGGATATGTTAATGCTCCACCTCCATATCCACCACCAATTGCTGTAGATATTCCAGTTATTGAAGAATTTGATCCATTTGTTGCTTGAGTTGTTGTTGATACACCGCCACTTCCACCTGCACCAACTGTAATTGTGTATGCTGTTCCTGATGATAAAGAACTTGCTCCTGTTAAAAACCCGCCAGCACCACCACCACCGCCGCCATATGCACCACCACCACCACCACCACCAGCAACAACAAGATAATTAATTGAATAACCGGCAGGTTGTGAAAAAGTATGCCAAGTTGATGTCGTTGTATCGTACCATTCTGGATTACTCGTTGTGCTATTTTGACGAATCATCCCAGAAACAGGAGAAGAAGGACGTTGTGCAGTAGTTCCAACGGGCATCAAAATTGCTTGGTTAGTAGTATCAGCAATAGCTAAAGTTCCGTTAGCGGCAGGAACAGTTAAAGCAAGCGTAGACGCTGTATCTGATCCTGTTAATGCGGTACTACCGCCAGATGCTCCTTGAAAAACTAAAGTTCCCATGATATGTCCTTATGGCGCAATAATTAAAGTTGATGCAGTTGTGGCAACCGTTATTGCGCCACTCGTATTAGTAATAACAATATTTTGCCCAGCCGTAAGCGTAGACAAAGTAAAGTTTGCAGCGTTTCCAATTGGAATTTGACCATTTGCTGGCGTTGCAGATGTACCTAACCCGCCACCTGACGGATTAAGTAAACCTGCTGAACTAACGTTTTCAGCAAAAAGGGAAAAATTACGATTGATTGTCATATTAGATCGTGGTGCTTACTTCTTCCCATTGCATACCAAATACCAAACTGGATGCAACAGAGGCCGCTGAAGTGTAGAAAGCCGCATAACCGCCAGGGGGAATAACCAATCCACCTTCAAGATCAATCACTTTGCCACCGTTCACTACCGTAGTGATTGCACCCGTTAGCAATGTGTCCAACAAGATTAACCGAGTAGGCGCAACAGGCATCGTCACCGCTGAAGCGATCAATCCTGTACCAGCAGAGTTACCTACAAAGTTGGACAATGGGACAAGTGCCGTGGTTTGTGTAACCGCCGTTGATGCGCTATAACCCGTCATAATGCCGAGAATCAAACCCGCTGTTTGGGCAACCAACGTAGCGTATGATACTTTGTTCAACACTAGGTTAACAGTTGAACCGATAGGATTCGTAATTGCCATGCCTGTGTAGGTGGTAGCAAAACCAGCGGTAGTGGTTACACCCGCCAAGTTAGCACCTGCATACATGGTTTTACGAACTGTGGTTTCGTAGTAACGACCATGCAATTCATCAACGATCAATTCGGTTGTTGCACCGACTCGAAGCGTTGCGTTCGATGGGCTTGTTCCTACCGTTTGTGCTGATGTACCGCCTACAACGACTGCTAATGGGAGTGCCATAATATTTCCTTAAATAAATGAATAATTAACGACCGCAGCCGTTGTGAGTGCTGTTGAATCGGTCAGTGCCTGACCACCCGTTACTGCAATGATGATGCCAGTTGAAAAATATAAACCTACGTCGTTAATATCCAAGTTAAACGTACCGCCCGTAGTGCCGCCGGGGATTAAATAGTTAAGTGTTGCCGCCGTGGTGCCAAGAGTGACCGCTGTTTGGTTATAGATTTTCAGGTATACCGGAGTCGCTTGGGCATTGCCTACGGTCAAATGATATAACTTTCCGGCAGATGCTTTAATCGTTGTGGTGGCTACCGTCAAGGGTGTAACGAGCGTACCTAATGTTTGACCGTTAGATGTTGCACTTGAGCCAATTGCAATAAATCCAGCCGTACCAGCAGAAGCCGTACCGCCGATGTTGACAATGTTCATACCTAACTGAGCAGTGGTAGACGATACTGCTGCACCACCAATAGCCGCTACGTTTTGACCCACCAAAGGCAAATAGCGTAATGTGTAGACAAACGCACCGACCGTTGTACAAGTGATTCTTATATACCGACTTTGGCAAGGAAACGTATAACTGGTATTTGCCGCCGCAAGCGTTGTAGCCCATGCGCCAGCATTAGTAATTCCGCCAATAGCCGAATAAGTGATGTTGTCGTTCGATCCTAATACGGTTCCAATAAATGCGGCAGTTGTAAATTCAATGGTTTGATAACCCTGCGTATCAATCGTAAACGCTTGACCAACGGTAGACGCCACCAAGCGAATAACCGCTGGTGAATCTGACAGAATCATATTGCCATTTACGTCTACCGTTGGATTATTGATAGACTTGGTATGTAAAGCTAAATCACCACGGATGACGTTATCAAGGGTAGCGACCCCATCAAAATCGCCACCCGTTGTACCTTGTACGCTCGTCTGCTGTATGTTATTTCCAATCCACGCCATTACGACACCTCAATCGAAGAAAGGGTGACATCAACCGCACTTGTCGCAGTAACTTTCACCGAGTAACCCTGTGGCACAACAATCTTTGCCGCGTTCATTACATCTAACGATGTTCCCACCGGAATTAAAATATTTGCCGCCAAGTTAGTAGTCACCGTTGCGCCAGAATTGACCAGCGTGACCGTGGCGTTAGCAGTTGTTGTTGTACTGGTGTTGGCAATTAAACAACCGATTAACGTGGCTTGTACACCAGACGTTGTTGGGTTGTATACCGTAGTCAACGATGTAACGTTAGGTGCTTGTGCGGAGACGTAGTTAATAGCCATTATGCAATCATCGCTAAAGCCAAGGCTATTTTAGCCGAGGAGGTTGCAGAACCAGAAGTTCCGAAAGGTATATTAAGGTCATTTCCCGTAAAAGTAAACGAAGAAGATGCCCCTAACACTCCGCTACTATTATACTGAACTTGCGTGTTGCTACCCGCTGGCGTTGCAATCGTTGTTGTGTTGTATGCAATGAAATCAAGAATGTCACCAGCATTAGCTGCCGTAGTTAAAACAACCGTTGTTCCATTCGTTGCTGTGTAATCAGCGGCGTTGAGCAATACACCGTTTAGATAAACTGCAATGTACGGTGCAGAATATGAAACGGTAAATGTTGTTTGCGCCGCCGTAGCCGTTGCGCTCGTTCTGGAATAACTAGATGTACCTGAACCAATAGTTGTCCAAGTAGGCGGTGCGCTAGAACCGCCAGATGTTAATACTTGTCCAGATGTACCGTATCCTGTTGTGCCTGTTGTAGCAGGGGTTGTGCCGAGGTTCGTGGACAGTCCAATTGCACCCGCCGCATTGATAACGTGCGCCGATTGCCCTGCTGTACCATACGTTAAATACGTCTTGTACCCATTACCAGAGCCTACCGATATATCACCATCGTGACCAGAAAAGTAAACGCCGTTGTTGATGCTGTAAAAGTCTGCTGGCGTGGACGCACTAAACGACGATGAATTCATCCCGAACTCGCCGTAATAACTTGAGTCTGTCCCCAAATTATTGCTTAAAACATAGTTGACCGACGCACCCGCCGTATTGCTACTGTTTTGGAACAGACTTTGTAAGTAACTACCCGCTACACTTGCACCCGATGCTACGTTGGTGTTTGCCGCATTAAAAGTTAACGCAGGGGTAACATTGGTGGTCGAAGTAATCGAAAGTGTAGGCGTAGCTAATGTGTTATTGGTCGTGTTGTAATTCAACGCAGAATTACTTGCAAGCGCACTTGTGCCTGCACCGTAGGGAATGTATCCAGCAGTCAACGACGTTAATCCTGTGCCGCCATTACTGACTACCAACGTGCCACCAAGTGATATAGCACCCGTTGTCGCACTAGCTGGGGTTAAACCTGTCGTGCCACCTGCAAAACTCGTCACGCCACCAGATGATGCCGCCCAAGTCGGTATACCAGCCGCTAGTGTTAATACATAGCCGTTAGTGCTTGCCGCCAATCTTGAAAGCGTGTTGCTAGCACTTGCATATAAAAGATCGCCTGTCGCATAAGCTGTTAATCCAGTACCGCCAAAACCCGTCCCTAACGTACCCGCTGATACTTGCGAAGCATTAAGACTTGTTAAAGACGCACCTGAGCCACTAAAAATAGTTGCCGATAGCGTACCCGTCGAAGGGTTGTATTGATATTTTGTAGAACTTGTGTATTCAGTCGTTAAATTACCGCTAGTCTGGTTTGCAAACAAAGGATAACGCGTTGCATTAGTTGTTGTATCGTCTGTAACAGTTGTATAAGCTGTAGGCGTTGTCCAGCTTGGTGCGCTTGTACCATTTGACGTTAAAACTTGACCTGTTGTGCCGTTTGCAACAAAAGACGTAGCACCTGCACCAGTTTGATAAGGTATTTGACTTGCAATACCGCCTGCTAAGTTTGTCGCTGTTGTTGCGCTAGTTGCTGTGGACGCAGATCCAACTGATAAAGTAGATTGTGCAACATAAATTGGTGCAGATGCGCCCGCAGTTAATACATAACCCGATGTGCCAAGCGATAAAAATGTTGAAGTGCTTGCACCAGTTTGGTAAGGCAATGCACCCGTTGAACCGCCTGCCACATTAGTTGCCGCCGTTGCCGATGCAACCGCACCGCTAACAATAGATCCTAAAATTGACGTAATCCACGCAGGGTTTGAGTATGATCCTGTTGTATAAACACCGTTAGTCACAGTTGCGGCATTGCCGCCGATGTTCAAAGAAGTTGCTGTGCCTGTTAACCCTGTGCCTGGGCCACTAAACTGTGTGGAAGCAGTAATCGTTGTGCCACCAACCGTAGAACCGCTTATGGGCGTTCCTGTAATGCTTCCGCCAGTAATTGATACATTATTGGCGTTTTGGGTAGACATTGTGCCTAAACCCGAAATTGACGTGTTTGGTATGGTTGTAGATGCCGTGGCAGCGCTCGCACCATTTGCATATAAATAACCAGTTAAATTAGATGTACCTGTACCACCGTAAGTTGGGCTAATTAACGAAGCATTCCATGTCCCAGCGGTCAAAGTGCCTACGCCCGTAATCCCTGTGTAAGAACCAGACAATAACGATGAAGCAATTGTGCCAGACGTAATCTGTGATGCACCAATAGCAATTGCAGTCGTTGCAGCGCTTGTTAATTGGCCTTGAGCGTTTACTGTAAATGTACCAACGCTGGATGCTGAACCATAACTTGCAGCAGTTACCGTTGTATTTGTAAGGCTAAACGTGTTTGAACTAAGTGTTAACCCTGTGCCTGCAAAATATGTACCGTTTCCTGAAAATTGCACCCAAGGCATAGCAGTAACGCCAATTGTGCCTGTAGAAGATGCCGTACAAACCCATCCAGTATTAGCTTGAGAACCATTTAGTAATACGGTGTACGCGCCTGAAACCTCAGACCATACATCCATATCGCTTGCTCTTGTCCAAGTACTAGCCGACGCTATGTAAATACCATTTTGCGACGATGTGCCTTGATTCTTAACCAATACGCGATCACCATTAAGTGTCACATAGGTGTCAATTGTTTGTAATCCTGACAAAGTAATTGATACAGTAGTGCCAACAGCGCAGGCCGCTTTCGGACCGAGACCTTGCGCTACCGTGTCAACATATAGTTTATTTGCTATGTCAGATGCGTTTGATGGAGAAGTACTTATTTGACCTGTCGTTGTGGTCAAACTTGTAAATGCACCTGTTGATGGCGTTGTAGAACCAATTGCCGTGCTATCTATTGTGCTATTAGTTATGTTTAACCCAGATTGAATAGGGTTAAGTGTTGCATAAAATGGCTGACCTTGACCAATAAACGTATTAAATGACCCGTCAAGATTAAAATACGCTTGAACAGGCAATATATTTTGGTCAACGGTTAAGGCTGGATTAGCCATGTCTACCTTTTACGATTGATCGTTGATTGGTGTTACATAAATTATACTTGCTGTTGCGCTATTGCTGATAGCCGTCATGTAAAAAGGGCTAGTCGGCACAGCCAATACAATCGGGGTTGTCATCCCTGCTGGCAAGACAAACCCACCTGACGATGTGCCATCAACAGGAAATACCGCTGCTGGTGCTGGCGTGTAATTTGTCATTTGCACAGCCACAGGTGCCGCACCCGTATTCAAAAACGAGGCAAAATTAACTTGATCGTTTGTATTATCATTGATCGTAACTGATGCGTGTGAAGTATTAGTGACCGACAACGCAACAGTTTGACCAGCCGTTCGCAATACGCTGGTATTTGACATGATTAACCTGCCGTTGCTGGGATTGGCCCATCAGCACGAATTACTTCGATCAAATAACTTCCAGCAGCAGGGGTTGCGCTACTTGCCGTTAAATTGCCGAATTGAATCGTGAGCGTATTAGCCGCAGAAACATAATCATTGGCAATGATAATGCCCGTGGTCTGTGAGCCAATAGGGGAAACGGTCAATACATCAGTAGTCAATAAACCCGGTACGGTAAAACTTTGTGCGGCAGTTGTATTAGCGGCAACGGCAGCAGGTGTTAATGTCGGTTGAATTAAAAAATAATTCAAAATATTACCGCGCAAAATGGTAGTTGAAGGCATGATTTATTCCTTGTAAAAATCCCCCCGAAGGGGGAATCTTATTAACTGAAGTCGTAACCGTAAACATAAACATCCATTGTAGCAGTCGCACCTTGCGCTGTACCGACGTTTATGTATAGGTTTTGACCTGTTTGCGCTGCTGTCGAAGCAACAGTACGTTGCGATACAACAGTAGAACCCGTCAATGCTGACAATGCCGCGTTAGAAACAATACCTGTACCACCTGCACTTGGGGCTGTAAACAGACCTGCCGCCGCGGTTGTAAGACTTGTTGAAGCATTAGTAAAAATGACGTTTGAAACAGAATAAGTGTTTGAGTTAATGATAGGTAAAACCGTATCACCCGTAGCATTAACGTTAACGCCTTGGTAAAAAGCCAACAGACGAATGGCTTGGTTTGTTGAAATATTGGTAACGTGATTGGTTTGCGTACTTGCTGGGCCTGGATTTGCCATGATAATTTCCTTTTAAGTTTGTTAACGGGGGGCGAACCCCCCACTAATTAAGCTGCCACGCGGCAAGCCAGTTCTGGATACAGAGGAGCCCAGCCGTACAGCACATCTAAGCGAGTCGGAATTGAATCGTTGTTGATGGTGTACTGACGAACCACACGCATTGACAGGCCGATCTCTTTATCGCTTGCACGACCAGCAAAGTGAACACCTTCTGGCAATTCAAGGTCAGCCACAGCCAAAGTAAATGCGTTACGGTGCATAACAATGTTTTGTGGGGAAACTGTACCTGTATTGTTAAAAGGAGTAACCACAGCACTTGAAGATGTCGCAGATACTGATACGTTTTGGAACTGACCAGCGGTAATGATCGCTGGCGATACAGTCACAGAAGCAGACGAACCCGAACCAATGGTCACAGCAGAAGTCACAACAAAGTTGCGCAACTTGTTTGAACCGTAAGCCTGGCGGTTTTGTGGGTTGACAGCGTAAACGTTAGCAATTTGAATGACATCGCCTTGGTTCAATGCCGCCGCAGCACTTGCCGATGCAATGGTAATGGTTGATGTTGATGCCCAACCAGAAGTCAACGAACCAGAGAATGTTGCCGTATTGGTTGACAACGTAGCAGAAGAATACGAACCAAACGTCTGCGATACGACGTTTTGATCCATCTTCCACGACATACCAGCCGAATCAACACCCATCAAGCCTTTTTCATACTGGCGGCTGATTTTCTCAGCGGGCATGAACAGACCTTTCAAGCTGTCAACAATTGTTGCAGAAGTGAATGGCTCAACAATACATGAACGACGACCATCGCGTGGTGCGCCTTCAGAATCAAGGTAAGCACCAGCGGTCAGATAAGTAATCAAACCAGTTGGAGGCGTACCAGCTGTACCCACGATGTTAGCCGTGTTGTTTTTAGCCATAACCAAACCGTCACGATCAATCTTGTTCGCAATAGCGGCAACAGCAGGTTTCAATACACGGTCACTAAACATATCGAGCGACAAAGCCAAATCTTGCGTTGTAAACTGTGTGTCAACGTGGAATTGAGTTGACAAAGTAACAGGCCCAGGCGTTTCGTTGAAATCTTCGACGTTCAGCGCAGGACCAGTTGTACCGATAAAGCGTCCAGGTCTGCGAACGTTAACAGTATTACCAATCTTTGCGCCAACAACGGCAAATTGGTCATCATAGTTACGATCCACTTCCGAGGTGAAAGTCAATTCGTTTTCGAGAACCATCAAGGCCTCGTTGGTGATTTTACTAATGGTTAGCAAGTTATTTGCCATGATAATTCCTTTAATTAAATTGGTTTATCTAATCTTTTTCGCCAATCTTGCTTCTTTCCATTGCTGATATGTTCCGTGAAATTCGCCATTGGCGTTAATCGGCACATCAGCCGCAGAACTAGACGCTTTTAACGCGCGAATAGGACTAGGTGCATTTGACTGTCTAGCAACAGGTTTCACTTCTGGCTCGTCTTTAGCTTCAAAACGCGCTTCCAATTTCCCAATTTCTTTTAAGGCTTTTGCAACAGGCATCGCAGCCAGTTTTCGAGCGTATTCAGTATCTTGAGCAAGGTGATATAAAACTTCTGGCCCTACATCACTTTCAACAATTGCATCACGGATTGCATCGTTTACCGCTACGTCCGCACTCGCAACCATTTCCTCAAAATCTGGCATTTTTGCCTTTGCAGCCTCAACTTTTTGCGTCCAAGCACTAATAACCTTGTTACGCTCCTCGTTGGCTCTGCGATCAGCTTCAGCCCTGTCACGCTCTGCAAGTACCTTTTCAACATTCCATTCAGACAACGCTTTTGCATATTCAAAAGCATCCTGAAACTGGGAAGGCTGGGGTTCTTGTCCTAAAGGTTCCGCCACAATTGGCGTTGCCTTTTGTTCATATTCCCGTAAACGAACTTCTAAATTTTCCCTAGCTTCTCGCTCCTTCGCCGCTTCTTGTTTGGCTTGTTCGCGTTGCTTGGTTAATTCAGAAAACCGTTTTTCAAGTTTAGGATTTTGTTTCGGTTTATCTGTTACTTCCGCTTCATCTTCCGCATTAGCATCGCTCTGTGATTCTGCCTCGACTGTACGCTCTGATTCCTCAGCCAATACAGGAGCATCCTCCACAGCCAGACCTAACTTGTTTGCGTAAAATTCCGCTGCATTTTCACTTGTTACAACACTTCCTGCATTACGTTCATCTGACATGAGTTGCCTCAAGAATTAACCTAGTTAAAAACTAACTAGTAAGTATTGCTGATAGTTTAATACTATTTATATTAAATAGCACGTTCTGTTGTTTCTGCCGATGCTTCTTTTGCCGCTTGATTGCTTAAATGAGCCAACATCAATGCAAATTGACCTTTAATTTCTTCAATTTGAAGCTGAGTTTGTGTTTTCATGACCGTTTCATGTGCCTTGCTATCCACTTCCAGCTTGGCAACGTCACGCCGTTCTGCATCACGCATTTCAATATCGTGCGCCTTAGCAGTCTGTTTCATCAGTTCGCGCTTTGTTTCATTGTCTTGCTTGACTTGCTCAATGTCTTGACGTTGCTTCATTGCAAATTGCAATTGCTGAATCTGCTGTTGCATTTGTTGCACTTGTGCTTGTGATGCTTTCAATTGCATCTGTACTTGTGGGGGGATAGGTGATTTATCGTCAATCTGTGCCATCGGATTAGCCGCCGCCATCCTGTCTGCAATGATCTCTGCGCCGGGGAAATCCATGTTTCTAAAAATCAAATCACCCGCAGTCTGCATCAATGAAGGATCCGCTTGCAACATCCCCAGCATGGCATCCACAGATTCTTGACGCTTAGAGTTGTAGCCTGGGCCTGTTTCCATCACAACGTCATATTCGCCTACCGTCACATCGTTCAAAATCTTTGCGATGCCTTGCTCGTCTTGGCCTTGCTGATTTAATGTCACCAATTCTGGCTTGCCATCTTCACCAATGATGCGCATGACTCGCTCTGTATCGTATATCTTGGGAATTAGATCGAGAATAATCCTACCCGTGTAAGCAATAGATTGTGTCAAATTATCGTAATAGTGATAATTGGTCATATCAACGGCTTGTTGCTGACCTTGTAATGATTTGCCACTAATGTTGCCAGTAGGCAATTGTGCTGGATCGTAAATACCAATCACCGCCATTAAATCAGCACTCAATGCTTGCGCCGCCGCCATGACACCCGCCGGAGGTGGCTCAGGCTGTAACCGTTGTGGTGGTGGTGCTGGTCTACCGTCAATGTCCGTCTGCTTATACCGTAAAACAGGCATGGCTTTAATATTAGCTTGTGCCCACTCGTTTTCATGACCTTCGTCTTGACCTTCTGCAAGCAACCATTTCGCCTTGGGTGCAAGTGCAACAGATTCGGTAAGGGCAGTCTGCCAGAAGTTGTACATTTTCTGAGGGTCTTTTGCTTGTCGAGCCAATCCAAAGTATTTTTTCTTGTTGTGAACAATCAATTGCTGACCAGTCACCCGCACAACGGGAATGTATTTTCCAGCCCATGTGCCTTCTTCCAAGACTTCCATGCCCGACATTTTGCACCATTTAATCACTTTCTTAAATGATTTGCGCCGACTAATTTCATATATCCCAGCCGCTTTCATAATGTTTTGAGCAGGTAACTCAGACGAATAAACGTGAGAACCGTCACTTAACAATATCAAATCAGCCTGTTTGCGCTCAGTCCAGAAGTATTCAGCAATACGAATATCTTCTTTCATTATCCATTCTGAATCAAAATCACCCGTCCCCCGCTGGTGAAATCCCGATCCATCGTCGGCATCTGGATACATTTTGCGGAAAGTTTCTTTGCGTATAACCTCAGTAATCAAACACTTTTCAGCGTCTTGACCGTTTGGCAGAATTGAGTTCGGATCAAAATAAACGGTGAACGGGTTGTTTATTCGACGAATATATATTTCTTGGTCAAATGATTTGTCACTAACATAATCCGTCTCTACTCGCCAATAACCCCAGCCCATACGCACAGCAAAATCAAAAGCATGATCGTAAGCATCGTCTGCGTTACTATTGACCTCAATATGCCGACACACACCCTGCAAAATCTCTGCCACTTTAGCGTCTGATTCATTGTTCATCCCATGCACTTTGATGCGTGGACGCTGCTGACGTTGTTGGTTAGTAATCTGTCGGCAATATGCGTCTAGCTTGTTAATAGTCAAACATGGGCGAGATTCAAGACTACGACTATTTTGCAATTCGACAGGCCATTGATCGCCTGAGCAAAACAAAATATCCTCTAGTGCTTCTGCACGATTGTTAGAATCCGCATCGTTGCAGAATTGTAAGAATTGTTTTGCTTCTGTAATTCGTGAATCGTAATCGTCTTGCATAATTAACCCATCCATGAGCCTGGTGGCGAATATGTCGGTTTCTTAGGCCGCGCCTGTTTTGGTTCGTTAACCATCAACCCCAACATTCTAAATGCGTCGGCACCATGCGAGTATTGATCGTGCAACGGTGTTTTACTAAATTGCTTAGTATCAGGGTCAACTTCATAGCGATAATGTCTAAGGCATTGTAACCCTTCCGAACAATTATCACGATCAAAATAGCAATTACGAAATATTGTCCTTGCGGCATCAATGCTGTCAACAATTGGCACTTTGCCTAAAATTCGAGTCTTAAACCCTGAATTTCTAACTATTTCCTCGATGGATCGCCCATTTGCCGCCAAAGTTTTATTCTCAGCATCATGCGGCAACCATAATGTATCGTAGACATAACCAAAGGTTTGCAGTCGTGCGAGATAATACGCAATCGTCTGTTGGCTATCTTCAAGATATCTAATCAGCCTCGTTTCCATGCCTATAAACTGGACAAACCAAATCGCCGTTGCATCTGACCAGCCTAGATCAAATACCGCATGAACTGGTTTAGCAGGATCATACGTCACCTTTGTGATTCTCCCATCCAACTCAGCCAATTGCATTTCTTTGGCAAATACCGCACCGTCTACCGTCTGTCTACATATCCCTTCCCAAACGGTGTTATACGCCTCAATATCGCGTTGTTTTAATGACAATCGCTCAAGATTCAACGTTTCAGGAAACCACGGATTATCAGACCAATTGATCTTTTGAACCACCGAATTATCAGGAGGATGCAATACAAAACGTTGATAGGTTTCATCTGATTCAAGTTCAGGATTAAAGGTAATCCATATCTCCGAATCTTGTTTACGGATAGTAGGAATCAATACTGACCACGATGCACTAGAAGTTGTCTGTGCTTCTTCTACCCAACAAATATCAACACCCTCGAAAGATTTGATATTGGCAACATTGTTTTTTAGTCCAGCAAAGCTAAACTCTGTGCCGTTTTGCCCTCGGATGCTATTTTGTGTTATTTCGTAAAATCCAAGCAATCCTAACGCCTGAATCTGGTCAGACAATAACTTATGCACCGAATCCTTGATGCTCGTTTGAAATTCCCTTGCACACAATACCCTTAAAGTCTTTTGTGCGCCTTTTATCAGCAATGCCCTTGCGACACCCCAACTCTTTGCGCCACCTCGCCCACCAAACAATATTCTGTATCTGGATTTCTCAGGTTCAAACAAGCATTGCAGCTTAACCGGAAACTGCGCTTTTGCTATTGCAGATTTAACTTGCTGATTCATCGCGCTTAGGCGTTACAAACGATACTTCTATACCAGCAAGCAAAGGTTGTCCGTCTGCGCCAGTAATCTCAGTCTTTGTTGATTCTCGATACTTTTTAGGAAATCTCGCCGCCATTGATCGTGACCAGATACTTGCATTAAGTTTGGCACAGTCCTTTTCCTCGATCATGTGCGTCTGAGCAATGGTTTCCCACCAATTCTGTTCAAATTCCTTAGCCATTTCCAAGGCACGCGAAAAATCTTCATGAACATCACGCCATTCATAGATCGTCCGTGTCCCAACATTCAATTCACAGGCTATTTGTTCAATGCTCTTACCTAATTTTCCAAGCGTAATCACCCGCTCACAATAATCGGGATCATACTTGCTCGGTCTACCTACTGGTCGAGTCATTATTCAGTTGCCATTGTTGCGTAAGCATTGACGATTTCATCAACTTCTGCTTGTTGAATCTGCAATTCAATCTCTTTCACCAGGTCGGCAACAATACAATACGGTTCATCTTTCAATATTTCTAAGATTAAATCCCATTGCTGTTCATCTAGTGTAATTTGCATCATTTCACCTGTGGTTGTACTTCTGCTGGTGCGTCAGAGGGAATTTCTGCCTGTACTTGGGGCACAGCTTGAGCGTGAATCTTAACTAGCAACTCATGCACCAATTTATGCGGCAATTCTTGCAATGCTTTCAAAATTGTTTCTACTTCTTCTTTCGTGTGCTGTAAGTTAATCATTTTTATCCTCAATAAAACAAACATCTTTCCAAGACATTATCAAATAACGCTCACCATTTTCTAAATATTCCTGATATTTCAGATACTCGTCATTGCCCATTGTGCCAAAGCGAATGTAATCATTAGGCTGTACATACTTACTTGCGTCTTTACCTACCGCTATCACCGAACCCATATTAAACTGTTCAGTCATCACCACTTCGATAATAGATGATTTAATGCGCTCAGTAGGTTTTACAACAATCTTATCTTTTAACGGTTTAAGATTCATGCGACCGCCTTAACTGGTCTGCCGCGCTTAATCACAGGTACATCAACCGTTACATCTATCACAGGGTTAATTTTAATCGCCCATTCGCCGCACCATTCATTTGCATGATGCGTAACATAAGCCGGAAAACGCCGACAACTTCCCAAGCCATCGCCCAAGAAGTATTTACAGGTGCAACACGATGTAAAATCACTTTCAGCCATTACAACTTCCTTTTGTAGTGGTTAGCGGGTCATTCGGTGCTGTCACACCATTGACCTGCGATTACTTGTCTTGATCGTGTTCAATGCGCTTGTGGTCATAGCAGACTTTCTCGCCTACATAACCCTTCATCTCGCCTAGCATCCCATCATTCTTGCCCATGTGTGATGCTTCGCGCAAACCAAGACCGTCAGCTTTGCCCATGCCCACGCCACCAGCAATAGGGGCTTTACGCTCACCTGATGTATCCGATGCAAGTACGCCTTTAGGCATTTTCTCTCCAGATGCGCCAGTATGAAATTTTTCTTTATCAACGCTTGATGCTTTGATGCGTTTATCACCCGACATATCAGGTTTGGAAACGCCTTTGGGTAATTTTTCGTAGCCCATAATAATCCTTTAATAGAAGGTAGCTTAATTTTACTCTCTTACGTTAAACGTGACAACAACTTTATTCCCTGTCAAGTTTGACAATACTGGATGAATCCGAAACATTTTATCATTTATTCCCAGTGCGTCTGCTATCCCATCTCGTCCAGATTTAAATGCAGCGACTAAATTATCATCGTCCCTGTGTCTGCGATCAGGTGGATAAAACGTAATGTGCATATCAATCAATTTATCGATTGGCAAAACCAAACCAAGCGTCAACATTTTGCATATTTCTCGATAATTTTTCTTATGTTTTGCTTTAACCGCCCAATGCAATTGCTGATTAGGATTCAATTCTTTGGGTGGAAATGGGTATTCTATTGATCTCATGTGTGTTTTTTATCACAATATGCGCATTTGATAGTTGGTTTGTAACATTTAACTCACTACAATTGCAAAGTAGTCTAAACAAAAGGTAACTTATGGCCTTATATTTAACAGACGAACAATTTATTTCCGAATGGCAAAAAATAGGTAGTCCTGAATTATTTGCCAAGACGCATAAATTAAATATACGCTCCGTTTACATTCGTAGACGAACAATTGAAACTCGACATAATATTACGCTTGCTAGTACAAACGATCAACGAATCTTTGGAAAGCACACCCGCGCTGAAAAAGCAGCAGTCAATATTAGAAGCGAGATTCAATTAGAAAAAGGCACAGTCATTGTTTTTTCAGACGCACACTTTTGGCCTGATGAAACAACAACCGCCTTCAAAGCCCTGATTAAACTAATCAAAGAATTAAAGCCATCTGCCATTGTTTGCAATGGTGATGCCTTTGACGGTGGTGCCATTTCTCGGTTTCCCCGTATCGGCTGGGATCACAAACCAACCGTCAAAGATGAAATTGAGGCGTGTAAGTTTTATTTGGGTGAAATTGAAAAAGTAGCAAAGGGTGCAAAACTAATCTGGACAATGGGCAACCATGATGCACGTTTTGAAACGGCATTGGCTTCGGTTGTTGGACAATATGAAAATGTGCCAGGCTTTTCCTTAAAAGATCATTTTCCATTTTGGCAACCTTGCTGGTCGTTCTGGGTCAATGACGATACCGTTATCAAACACCGATTCAAAGGTGGTCGTTATGGCGGCTACCAAAACACAATCAATAGTGGTGTAAACATCATAACGGGTCATACGCACGTTTTAGCAGTCCAACCTATAACTGACTATAACGGTACTCGTTACGGTGTCCAGACGGGTTGTTTAGCCGATCCTGAGGCCCTGGCGTTTGCTGATTACACCGAAGATAACAGTAAAGACTGGCGATCAGGGTTTGCGGTTTTAACTTGGGATCGTGGCAAGCTGTTAATGCCTGAGCTAATTCAAGTATGGGATGAAGATGAAGTGCAATTTCGCGGCAAAATAATCAAAGTATGAAATTCACATCATCATCGCTTCGATCAATTTATATAATGTTGCGAAATCTAGCACCGTTTAAGAATTGGTCAATGCCAGATGAAAAAAATATAATATTTGTAGCGTCAAACGATACAGATGCTATGGGAACTTATGTTTATGATGAAGAAAAAGAACGGCACGTTATGACCATATCAAAACAAAAAAATGGTCATCTTGACACCGTTATTAAAACAATGGCGCATGAAATGATACATTTACGACGCTGGAAAACGTCAGGCTGGGACAAACACGATGATGTATTTAGAAAATATGCCACACAAGTAGCAAACGAATTAGGTTTTGATCCCAACGAGTTGTAATCGTTCTAATAGCCCTTCTTCACTAATACCGTAATGTCGTTCAAACGCTTTGCGTCCCATACCATGTACCCCCCCGTTACCTCGATGGTGTTCGGGGCAGAGTGGTATAACTGGTGCGTTTTTTCGTAAACCCCCGTGTCGGATATGGTGTATTTCCGCTGGGGTTTCACCATATTCCAAAAAGTTGCACAATATGCAACCAAACGATGCCAAACGGTCATAGTGTTTCCTTTCTAATTTGTTCAACGTATTTATCCCTTGTTTCCATTGCTAAAATTTCTGCCTGTTCAACAATGTTTGACACGTTTTGATAAGCCGAT
>Ga0209083_1000930_pt1 | contig 37199 bp, 33 predicted proteins | sample AM7aDNAmetaG_FD_184132 | JGI IMG/M metagenome (GOLD analysis project Ga0209083, IMG submission 184132) | Freshwater microbial communities from Finland to study Microbial Dark Matter (Phase II) - AM7a DNA metaG (SPAdes) (version 3) | ecosystem: Environmental > Aquatic > Freshwater > Lake ... | reverse complement strand
TCCTGTACAGGAATCACAAACGGCTGGTCACGCTCAATGGGAATGAATTGGTTGCTCATGGCTGAACCTCTGGATACGAGGAATCATCCTAACAGGTTTACACCGGGGAAGTCAGACAGACTCCTAGTTCGGCGATTTGCGAGGGTGTGCCTTGGTTAATGTGCAATTTCACACCCGGGTAAAGCGCCATGAATTCGCGTACCACTGGCGGCAAGGCATAGCGTGCCTGGGTGTGGGTGGTGGCGATGGCAAGCGTACCGGCTTTGTTGTCCTTATGGTCCTGGGCGATATTCCTGATATCCTGCGCCTTGCCGAGGATTTCCCCGGCAAGGGCGAGAATCTGCTTCCCGGCATCGGTGATTTCAGTCAGATGCTTACCATTACGCGCAAAGATGGGAACCCCCAACTCGGACTCCAACATGAGGACTTGCTTGCTGATGCCGGGTTGGGAGGTATAAAGGCTGTCCGCCGTAGCGGACACATTGAGGTCGTGCTGGGCGATTTCCCAAATATAGCGAAGTTGCTGTAGTTTCATCGTTCCAAGTAATCTAATTTGCCGGCTTTATCCTTCCAGTCATCAGCATCGTCGGCGGGTTTTTTGACTTCGGTAATCACCGGCCACCGTTTGGCAAGTTCCCTGTTGAGTTCAATGAATTGCTTCTGGCTGTCGGGGACTTCATCTTCGGAATAGATTGCTTTGGCCGGACATTCCGGCTCGCACAGGGAACAATCTATGCATTCATCTGGGTCTATAACGAGAAAATTCGGCCCTTCGTGAAAACAATCAACCGGGCATACGTCCACGCAATCAGTGAATTTGCATCTGATGCAATTTTCAGTCACTACGAAAGTCATCTTATTATTTCCTAAATCATGTGAGTAAATATTAGTGCGCGGGGATAGGCGCAGATTCGGTTGCCGACGAAGGCTCGAAATTCAAATCCGGCTAGCATACCCGGCATTTTACATGGACCAAGGCCGTTTTTCCAAAAGACTGGCTCGAAAATTTCCCTGACTACGACTGTATCTAGTTTGCCAACGGCTATTGGTGGGTGTCAATCCAGTTCTTCCAGTCCACAAACAGGCTAGGGGAAGTCGCTGCGACGGCAGAACTTGGCTGCAATTGCAACGAAAAAACCGGCATCCCGCATAATTTTCCCATGCATCCCCCAGCCTCGACCAAGATTAGCGCACCCGCCGCATAGTCCCATAGCATTTGTCTGCCATGCAGATAAATTTGGAAACGGTTTGCGGCCAGCCAACACCATTCCAAAGCCACTGAACCAAAGTTTCGCTGTGAGCTATAAGGCGGGCGTAACACCAAAGCATCCGCCAATTGCGGCGAAAGCCTTTTGAAATCAATCACCGCCATGGCTTCGCGCAAGGACAGCCCAGCATGGCTGCAATGGATAGGCACACCATTCAGATTGGCACCCTGTCCCTTTATTGCCGTGAAGCATTCGTCGCGTAGTGGATCATAGACCAAGCCTAAATAGGGTTTTCGGTCGATTAGCAAGCTCAAAGAGACGGAGAAAAAGGGGATACCGTTGGCAAAATTGCTAGTCCCATCCAAGGGGTCCAGGCACCACAAGCCACCCTCGCCGGTTCGAAGCAGGCTGACCTGTTCGGCATCCGTCATTTCTTCGGCCAACAGCGGGTATTGTGGCGAAAATGCATCCAACTCCTCGGCGATGCGTTTTTGCATCGCAATATCGGCCCCAGTGACGATGCTCCCGTCTGATTTATAGCTGCGTTCTGCTATGGCGAAACGGGGGAGTAGCTCCTCCCGTGCGGCAGTTTTGACAATCTGGGCTAGTGCTTCTAGCATGGCGGTTCAATCGAGTGGCATTAATGAAAGACCATAGTTTACACCAAGCAAAAGAAACCTATACTTGACCTTAACACCTATTTCCGCGTTAAATTTAATGCGACAATCCATATCGGTAAGATTGTATTGAAAGTGGGGTCATCGTGAAGTTTCTAGGTCTTTTTATTCTCATCGTCGGGTTGTTTTTCTCCGTCAATGTGTGCGCTGATCTTCAAGCGGGCATTGATGCCATCGTCCGCCGTGATTTCACCTCTGCGCTGACAATCATCAAACCCTTGGCGGAACAGGGCAATGTGGCGGCTCAAATCAACCTAGGAAATCTTTATATGAAAGGTTGGGGGGTGGAACAGAATTACCATTTAGCCCAACATTGGTATCTGAAGGCCGCCGACCAAGGCGAGCGCATGGCGCAAACCAAATTGGGCATCCTTTATTATTATGGCTTAGGGATTGACAAAGACCTAACCGAGGCCAGCCGTTGGTTTCAAAAAGCCGCCGAAATGGGCGAAACCAGCGCCCAAACTATACTAGGTTCACTGTATGCATCGGGCGATGGTGTGACTAAAAATCCCGCCCTGGCGTTTTATTGGTACACCATGGCAGAGGAGCAGGGCGACCAAGAAGCCGCAAAGGGACGGCAAAGCCTGGAAGATGAAATCACCCCTGGACAAAGGGACGAAGCACTTCGCCTAATGGGCGAAACCCGCAAAATCAGAGCCGAGAAAGAGGGAAAAGCCTTCGAAGCAGCTACCGCGGGGCTTGGCACCCCGCCCCAAGCAAGCTCTGCTGGCACCACTGTCAAAAACGGCGATGATTCTGCCTCCAAGGCAGTCAAAGCAAAAAAGAGAAGTGCGCGAAACAAGACAACCCACAAACCGGAAAATAAATGAAATTCAAGCTGTTTATCATGCTTCTATTAGCCAGTTTGCTATCCGGCTGCGCCGAAATGGACAAACTCTTCCAACAAGAAACCTCACCGCCGATTGATTTTACGATTGAGCCTGATCAAATCGAACAGGCTAAGACGCAAGAGACTGCGTCGATTCAGAAGCACTTATTCTATCTAAACGCCAAGGACAGCTTAGTCGGGCGCACGGCGATAGTACCCTTGCGCGAAGGCGATACCCTGCTGGATATCGCCCGTCATTTTGGCTTGGGTTATCAGCATATCACCGAAGCCAACCCTGACCTTGACATATGGGTTCCAGAACAAGGAGTCCACGCCATCCTGCCACTGCAATTTATCCTACCTGATGCAAAACGGGCAGGGGTCGTAATCAACCTTGCCACCATGCGCTTGTTTTACTTCCACGGAGGAAAGCAACCCGCATTGTCCACTTGGCCCATCGGCATAGGCAGGGAGGGTCGCTCCACCCCCTTGGGCGCGATGGCGGTGGCTCGCAAGATGCAGCACCCGACTTGGTATGTGCCTGCATCCATTCGCAAGACCCATGAACAACAAGGCGACCCGCTACCCCCGGTCGTCCCCCCTGGCCCTGACAACCCGTTAGGGGATTTTGCGCTCTACCTCAGCAAGCCGAGTTATCTTGTCCATGGCACGAACAAACCATTCAGCATAGGGCTACGCGCTAGCAACGGTTGCATACGGCTGTACCCTGAAGATATTGAACATGCCTTCAAGGAAATCCCTGTCTCAACGCCAATATTAATCGTCAACCAACCCTATTTGTTGGGCTGGCTAGACGGAGTGCTGTACCTAGAAGCGCATCAACCCCACGAGGAAGTGGATGCGAAATTATTGGAAAAGAATTTAATGGATAAACTGCAAAGCATAGCCAAACAAACACCACGCAAGATAGATTGGCCAAAAGTGGCGGAGACACTGAAATATAGCCGGGGCATACCAACCCCTATCTTCGAGAACACACCCAGCCTTAAGGATATTTTGGCCCAGGCTGTGGTATTGGAACGCCCCGAAAAGCTGTTTGGCCAGCCGGAACCAATCCAAGCGGCTAGTAATACTAGCTGGTTCATCCGCACAATGGAAACTCAGGATGAATTCAGGGCGAAAAAATTAGCCGCCGAACTGAATCATTTGGGTCCAAGGATTCCAGCCCGCACTATCGACAGAAATCTGCACTACCAAGTGATTGCCGGACCTTTTGCCGAAGAGCAAAGCGCACGAAAAGCCCAGCACATCCTAGCCGAAGATTTCAATACAAAAAGCGAACTGGTCAAACCACCCAAAACTGAAGTTTCGAAGACCGCCGGCAATGATGTCAAACCTATCAAGGGAGTCAACCTTAAACCAAGCAAAAGCGAACCACCCAAACCTGACAAAGGGGTATCCATCAAGCCCGAAAAGCCAGTAGGGAAAAAACCGCCTGCCATCATTTTGAAATTGCCCAACGATCATGTCGATGGACATCGGCATCCTGAGCCATGAAAGATTCAACAGCCGTGGGAGCGGTTTTTAACCGCGACTTTTTGACCTGTGTCGCGGTTGAAAACCGCTCCCACCGTTCTTTCATGGCAGCCCGCCCCACTTTGAGATATCGCGTTTTCATCGGGAATTGCAAGGCTTGCCTTGCAACTTCAACTTGGACAGATCGTCTAAACGTGTAAGAATAAACCGATTGACACTTTCGACATAACATTCAAATGACCACCAACCCCCCTCCCCTGCTTATCGACCGCTTCGGTCGAATCGTCAACTATGTCCGTGTTTCCATCACGGACCGTTGCGATTTCCGCTGCATCTATTGCATGGGCGAGGACATGACGTTCCTGCCACGAGCGCAAATCCTCACTTTGGAAGAAATCGAAACGGTGTGTCGTGCGTTTGTAGAATTGGGCGTGGACAAGATTCGTATTACAGGCGGGGAACCGATGGTGCGCAAAGGGGCAATGGATTTGCTACGAAATATTGGCCGCTTGCAAGGTTTGCGCGAACTGACGCTAACCACCAATGGCTCGCAATTGCAGACCATGGCGGGCGAGTTGAAATCCTGCGGTGTCAAGCGCATCAATATCAGCTTGGACACCTTGAATGAAACGCTATTCAAGCAAATGACTCGGGTTGGCGACCTGAATACCGTGCTGCGGGGGATTGATGCCGCATTGGAGGCGGGATTCCGGCGCATCAAGCTCAATGCAGTCATCCTCAAAAACCGCAACCATCTTGAAGCCGGTAACTTGGTGGCTTTTGCCATCACCAAGAACATCGATATTAGTTTTATCGAGGAAATGCCCTTGGGCTTAGTTGATTCGCATGACCGCGCGGAGGAATATTACTCAAGCGACAGCATCCGTGCCGATCTGGAACGCCGGTTCACCTTGCTTCCCTGCACTGAAAACACAGGGGGGCCATCCCGCTACTTCCTTGTCGCGGGTTCGGAAACAAAAGTCGGTTTCATCTCCCCGCACAGCCATAATTTTTGCGGTTCCTGCAATCGAGTCAGGCTTACCGCAGAGGGTCGATTGTTATTATGCCTAGGCAACGAACATTCGGTGGACTTAAAACAGGTATTGAGGGCAAACCCAACGGATCTAGGCAAACTGAAAAGCGCCATTGTCGGCGCAATGCAAATCAAGCCGGAAAAGCATGAATTTGACCTTGCAGAAAAACCGCTCATTTTCCGGCATATGAGTGCGACCGGTGGATGAACCGAATATATCGGCATCAGTGGGAGCGGTTTTTAACCGCGACAGATGCCGAAAGTCGCGGTTAAAAACCGCTCCCACGACAACGCATTTGTCCGGCTTCACAAATTTCCAAAATATCAGCTAGGATCAAGGCTGGGTAATGGCAAAGCCTTTTTGCTCCAACAGCTTCAAAATGCCTTTTTCGCCGCTTAAATGGCCGGACCCAACCACAACGAAATAAGTCCTACCGTCATTCGACAAATCTATGAGCCTGTTTGCCATCCTTTCGTTACGCTCCAAGAAAAAAATGTTGAACAATTTTGAACTTAGTTGCCCGGTGTCAAAGCTTTGCCTGACGATCAGATCCATTGCTTCCACGTCCCCTTTCTTCCATGCCTCGACTACTCCCTTGTGGTATTCAGGTCCATGATTTAACTCTTTTAAGGTATGAAGCAACAGCTGTTCCTGTTCCAAGTCCGATAATTGATCGAATAAATTGATTTGATCCTGCTCGCTCTCCAATTCCATAACGGGTTTTTTGTTGCTAGCTTGTTGGGTAAAAAAATTGTCAATCCCTTGTTCCGCATTGTAGCCTTCCCTTTTCAACGATTGGGCATTCAGCATAAGAGCTGCAAGCCATGGCTTGACTGAAGCCAGCAATTCATCGTTAAGCTCCAATTTGTTGGCTAGTTCCAAAGTCTTGTTCCAAGTAATCCGCTTGATGTGGTCTTCTAGCTTGCTTTTATCGGCATAGCGGCCTTTTCCAGGCAATCCGCCAGCCATTTCCTTGCTGCTTAGATTATTAATATCAGCCTCCACCACCAACACATCCGAGTTGATAAACGCATTGTTGACCACTTGCGGCAGTGGGTAGAAGGATTGCGCCCCAAAATGCAAAGAGCCCAGCAAATAGAGCACACCCTTCCCGTTCGTTGCTTTCCAAAAAAAGGCACGCTCGTCGCCTTCGCCAGGAGATTTCGCCAGAGTGTAGGGTAACTTCTCTGAGGTCATCTCTTGACAAGGCATATCTTGGTAAAAAGTCTTATTGTGCCTGTCCACACATTTGTAAAGACCTGCGACTGCCGGAAGGCTTATTGCTAGAGTCAATAAACAGCCAATAGCAAATTTCACCAGGCCATATAAACTAAATCTCATTGATCGTCCCCATGTATTATTAGACTTCATTTTAAACATGAAAAGCGGCATGCGGTGATAAGCCGGTCAGTTCCCGCTCAGCAAGCCTAAGGTAATGTTCATTGGATAAGCGGAGCAACATTATCATAACAAAATAGCCATGAGGAAGCCTTGGCCCCTGCATGCTGTGACGCAATTGATAACAGGGCTTGGCGGAGTGGGCGTGATGGTCGGCGTGGCGCGACAGCCCAATGAAGCTATGCAGGGTAAACCAAGAGTCAGTCGTCCAGGCATTGGAATATTGGGTGTCTCGACGGGACAACCCCCAATGTTGGAGATAATTGACCGCCTCCAACATTCTCACAGCGACCACGGCTTGGTACAAGAATACAATCAACGCAACCATTCCGTAATTTAACGTAATCAACATGAGAATAGCGAGTTCGACCATAACCCCCTGCAATACACGGTGGCGCAATAGCAACGCAATGCCTTTACGATGCTGGAGCCTTTGATTCTCCATCCGCCACGCGCTGGACCATTGCCCCAATACTGAACGTTTGAAAAAGTCTGCAAAACTCTCACCGAGGCGGGCAGTCGCGGGATCGGCTCTAGTACCCACCATTCGATGATGCCCATGGGCGTGTTCCAAGGCAAAATGGTCGTAACAAACCGACCAAAGCAGTATTCTACCCATCCAGCGCAGATGCTTCGCCCGTCGATGAAGTAACTCGTGGGCAACGGCAAACCCCGAACAGCAGGAAGTTGTTCCCGCCAGGATGCGCATGGCGACAATATTGGCGGAACCCGTTGCGAAATCGGGCAGGGTTCGCCAAGCCAAGCTGCTGGCAGCATCCAACAATAAAGCGATGTTCAGAATCTGCAATGAGAACAAAAGATAAAGACGGGCGTCCAATAGCCATTCCCTGCCAGTTGCCTTTGGCATGCGGCAATCGCTAGGGCTGAAATAATCGGCAACGATGCAAAGCCAGACTGGTAAAGTCCACAGCAGCGCGGAATCCCATGCATGGGGGGCTGTAGACAAAAAAAACCATGTCGAAAGCGGCAAAATAAAACACAATAAAGGCTCAATACCAATTCGCACATTACGGAACAATCTGTTGATGCAACTCGTATAATACATTCTATGTCACATAAAATATCGCAATGGCCCAGAAGACCTATTACATCGGCTTAGGAATAACTTTCCACGATCCAGCTCTGGCTATCGTCGATGAAACCGGACACCCCCTCTTTGCTGAAGCCAGTGAACGATATCTGCAATATAAGCGTGCACTCAACTGCGAACCAGACAGCCTCGCCAGACTGCCAGGACTGCTACGCAAATTTTGCCCCGATGCCGGACGATTCGTGCTGGGCTTCAATTGGCGCAGGCAAAGACCCTGGTATGAGAAAGCCGCTTTCGCCCTTGGCTTATTGGGTGCGCGTGGGCTGCACCAGCACGGAATCAAGCGATTGGGTTCCCCGCTGGATAACCTTCAAATCCACCACATGATGGCCTGCAATCGCCTTAGCATTGCCCGCGGGGGTCTAAATCTGGTACGCCTTCTGCGTGGGCACTATCCTTCCTGCCACGTCGAATTCCGCGATTTCAACCACCATGACACCCATGCAGCTTCTGCCTGTTACGCGAGCACCTTCGACGAGGCATCCTGCGCCGTGGTGGATTCATACGGCGAGAACGGCTCCATGTGCTTCTACCAATATCAACATGGGACACTCAAACGGGTCCATGAATCCCATGGCTTAGGCAGCCTCGGACTATATTACATGCACATCACCTCATTGTGCGGTTTCGATTGGATGCAAGGCGAAGAGTGGAAAGTCATGGGACTGGCACCCTATGGACAACTAGATGGGGAGGTTTACGCACTGCTGAAAGACATCCTGATAGTCCGAGGGCTTAATCTGGAACATCCGCCGGGCCGGTTGTTCCCTGCCTTGGCCGAACTGGAGAAAAAACGCCGATCCATTTCAGAAAACACTGAAATGGCCGCCGATCTGGCTTACACTGGACAATACTATTTCACCCAACTCATGACCGGGATTCTGTCAAACTTTCATTCTGCCTACCCCAGCGACAATCTGGCACTGTCGGGCGGCTGTGCGCTAAACTCCTCTTGCAACGGCCAAATCACCTCCAAAACTAATTTCCGCAATCTCTATGTGCCCCCAGCCCCGGCGGACGATGGCACAGCCCTAGGGGCAGCATGGCTAGCCTTTGCCAGTGACGGAGGGCGCTTTGAAAATTTACCCGCACCCCTGTCGGCTTATTTGGGTTCGTCACTCCCGGGAGAGGCGCTGGCCCGTTTGGCGAGTTATTGCAAAGGGCTGGTAATCCGACATCTGCCAACAACAATTTGTGAAGAAACAGCCCGGTTGCTGGCCGCTGGGAAATTGGCCGCATGGGTACAAGGACGGGCGGAATTTGGCCCCCGCGCCCTAGGAAACCGTTCAATACTTGCCGACCCGCGCAATGCTGATATGAAAGCAAGGATCAATCAGCGTGTCAAATTCCGCGAGGAATATCGCCCCTTCGCACCATCCATCTTACACGAATATGGGCCTGAATATTTTCATGAGTACCGAGAAACCTTGTACATGGAACAGGCCTTACTTTTCCGCCCCGAAGCCGCGGCACGGGTTCCTGCCGTGGTCCATGTGGATGGAACCGGACGCTTGCAATCCGTCAAAGAAGAATTAAACCCCCGCTTTCACCGCCTGATTACTTCCTTTTACCGGGAAACGGGGGTTCCTCTGTTGCTTAACACGAGTTTCAATGTCATGGGCAAACCCATGGTCCATTCGGTGGAAGATGCGGTGGCTGTGTTTATGACCTGCGGTCTGGACATATTGGTCATCGACGATTGGCTGTTTGCAAAACCGGATGCCCCATGAGTACGGCATTCTTGCCAGTCGAGGGTGATGAAGCCTCCATTCGCGATTGGTTCCATCAAGTTGTCAACGCCCGCGAAAACCCGGTGGCCTTGCAGGAATCGCTGGAATGGATACAACAGTCGTTAGCCGCCACGGGAAAATCCCCCCTGCCCCCCTTTTGCAAAGGGGGGTTGGGGGGCATTCATCACGCCCCCCCCTTTGCAAAAGTGGGGTCGGGGGGGGATTCACCCAAGCCCGACCCATCCAATGTGGATTTAATCGCTTATCACGCCCCCCTAGCCCTGCTTGAAGGCGCATGGTTGCAATCTGTGGCCCTGGCCGCCAATGAGCAAAATGAAACTGTAAACAAGCTGTTCGCCTGCTACCTGACACTTCTCGGCAAGGACGAATCAGACTCCCCGGCTTTTGCCTATCGTGGGTGGCTGAACCTTTGCCAAATCAGTTTGCCGCAAGCATCGGCATGGCGCTTCGCCCATGACACGCGCTTAAGTGCATCGGCTCTATATTTCTCCTGCCTACAACTGGCGCTTGGCTTGCATTCGGGTAATTTGTCCCCTGAAGCCTTAGGGTTCACCCTAGCCTACTTGAAAAGTGAATCCCCATGGCGGCTGCCGGCCCTGCCTGTAAGCAAGCGAAACGCCGTCTTGGCAGCAATGACCATACAGGCTGAAAGCACATTGAAAGCCTTTTCGTCTGACGGCAAAAAATGGCCTAGAATTTGTGCTGGATTCAACCTTTATCAAATTAACGAGATTAACTACCTGAATGGTTTGCAAACCTTTTTGCATCGCCGGACAAGCTTGGCCGGACAAGTAACCGAAATATTCCGCCGCAAGTTACGCTTCGCCCAAGGTTACCATGCATCGGTCAAACTGGGTAACCGTGGATTGGAAGAATGGTTTGCGGAAAAACCGTTCGACGCCGTGGGTTTTCTTGATGCCCTCGCCTCTTCACACTATGTCCAAGGCAAAAAAGGGCAGCGACTGTTTGACCGACTGACCGGATGTGACGGGCCGATGTTTGGCGTGTTTGATAAAGAGGAACTAGATTTAATGAATGGCTGGCTGGATGGTGTTGTCCAAGACGATAAAATGGATATTGGAGAAAGCAATCCCATCCCATCCGATATTGTTGAATTAAGCACTGTAATCCCCTCCCCAGCCGACAATGCTGTTGACACACTCCTTCCCCCCAACGCGGGGAGGTCGGGAGGGGGGCGATCAAATGGCAGCGAAGCCTCTGATTTAACTCGCCCCCACCCTAACCCTCCCCCGATGGGTGAGGGAACAGTAGAGCTTAATTTAACAGTATTGCCCGGAAATCCCCCCTGCCCCCCTTTTCCAAGGGGGGGCAGGGGAGATTTCTTTGACCGCATAGACAACCGCACCTTGTTTCATTTGCTAATAAACCGTGACATGGAAGTAAAGACCCAAACCGCGGCACAGCGATGGGTTAGGGGAATATTGGCCCGCACCAGCCCTATCCATCGTGGTAAAGCCCCGTTTCGGGAGCTTTTTTTCGACTACTCGCCGCAAACCCTAGCCCAACGAATTGTCCAACTCCACACACTGGAAGTCTCGAAACACAAGCCATTTCAAGCCCCGCCAAAATTGCGGCGGGAAGAGTATATTTGGGGAATCCGCCAGTTTGCCCCTGCCATCCTCGTCGATGGTTGCTGGCTGCAACATACCGGTGAGGCGGTGAGCCAAGACTGTCGGACCCAAAGGCTGTTGTTCCGCATTTACGCCGAGGAACTGGGGGGTGGCATCATTGACTTGAACCATCGCAAAATTTACCGCGATTTGCTAGACGATTTGGGAATTCACCTGGCACCGGTCGAAGCCATTGCTTTCGCTCGCGATTCAAGCCTTCTCGAAGCCGCCTTCGACCTGCCCTGCTATCTCCTCGCCATTTCCCAATACCCCAGAACTTATTTTCCCGAGATACTCGGCCTTAACCTAGCCATCGAATTAAGCGGTTTGGGAGGGGACTATATGCGATTGGCAGATGAATTGAGATATTGGAATATAGAACCCCGCATCGTCACTTTGCACCTTTCCATCGACAACCTCGCCGGGGGCCATGCAGCCATGGCCTGCGAAGCGATACAGTTATATATGGATGAGATTCTATCTTTGGGAGGTGTATCCATGCAAAACAAAATCTGGCAACGGGTTTGGAGCGGCTATCTCTCGCTGAACACGGTTACCCAGCGCTTCAAATGGTCATTGATGTTAGGGTTCTGTAGGAATTTTTTGCCACAGAGATTGTTTTCAGTTTTTCAAAAGCTTTTTTGATCAGTACAATACAGCATCACGCTATAAACACTACCATAAAAAAGGCTATCCATTATGAACTGCCAATTTGCGAAAAACGCCATTGTCTGGCTAAACGGTCTAAAAACTGATGCGCTGAGGCAAAAAAGCCTAGGCTATGTACTTTTTTTTGCCGTTGTCGCCACTCTCTTGTTCGGGTTTGCGGTTTTCCTGTTCGACCCGAATGTCCACTCCTTTACAGACGGCGTGTGGTTCGCTTGGGTTACCATGACCCATGTCGGCTACGGCGACGTAGTGCCAACTTCCTTACTCGGGCGGACCCTAGCCTGCGTATTGATATTGTTCGGTTTGGCCGTGCTTGCCTTTCTAACCGCATCCTTTTCCACCCTCCTGATGGGCCGCGACATGAACGGAATGGCAAGGGATGAAAGCCAGATTCTGGCGGAACTGATGCGCTTGCATGAAAGGCTTGACCGATTGGAATCCGACCACCTGCCTAACAAGTCTTCAGATGAAACCTGGCCCCCACAAATGAATTGACCCATCACGCCCCCTTTGCAAAAGGGGGGTTAGGGTTCAATGCTGTTGACACAGCCGTCATACCGGCAGGGATTCACGCGGGGCTATCCCTGCTCCTCGCCCTCCGGGTAAATGCAAATCCGCTCCCGGCGGATTTGTGCCGGTATCCAGAACACAGGCAGGCAAATCTAGATTGCCCTCACGGGCGCGCGGATTCCGGCAATCCCTGCCGCGATGCAATTACGAAGTCTTCCACCGGATGGCCACCTAATAAATGTTCCAGGATAATCCGTTCAAGCACTTCCGGTGTGCATGAACGATACCAAACGCCTTCCGGGTACACGACGGCAACGGGACCGCAAGCGCAAACTTGCAGACAATTGGCCTTGGTGCGGTAGATTCCCAGGACACCTTCTAGCCGTAGCTCTTTGATCCGTCTCTTGAGGTAATCCCAAGACTCTAAACTGGAATCCTTTTCGCAACATTTAGGTTTGCCTTGGTCGCAGCACAGGAAAATATGCCGATTTATTGCCGCCAACCCTAAGGTATTGACAATTTTTTCCAGTTCTTTATCGCTAGTAGTCATAAAGCACTTTCAGCATCAACGATTGACTTTGACTAAATCCACATCAAAAACAAGAGCAGAGTTTGGTGGGATGACGCGCGCCGCGCCGCTTTCCCCGTAAGCTAAAGCGGACGGAATAAAAAACCGGTATTTTGCCCCTTCTTTCATCAATTGCAAACCTTCGGTCCAACCGGGAATGACCCCGTTTAACGGGAACGTGATATTTTCACCTTTATCAAACTCCTTGCCTCCGATCAACGACCCTTTGTAATTGACTGTGACACTGTCAGATGTTAAAGGCTGTTGACCGTTGCCCTCCTTCAAAACCTGGTATTGCAAACCGCTAGCCGTGACCACCACACCTTCTTTAGCCCGGTTTTCCGCCAAAAAAGACTCTCCAGCCTTTCGATTTAACTCGGAATCTTCTTTTGTGCAAGCACCCAAAAAACTAAATGAAAACACAGCCAACATTGAACTAACCCATAGCATCTTACGCATGCGATCACCAACTTTGATATTTTGAAAGGTTATAATAATATGTTTTTATATTTTGTTTGGCAAAAAATATGGGTGCGGTTGATTTATTGGCACTCATCGACTCTATCCACACACACCGTCAATGCCATTCAGTTAAGATGCATTAAGCGTGAAATCAGCCTTTGACGGAACGCCAAGCCCCAGCTTGGCGCGATACACCCTGATGCCAAGCTGGAGCTTGGCGTTCCGGATTAAACGCTTAACTTAATGGCAGTGACACACACCGTGCCTGCCCAAAGCGACTTAACCCAATCGTATGTTCATAACAAGCATCAATCCAAAAAACATCCTTTCATTGACAATGGTGAAACTCTACGCTATTCTGAGAACTTATGGGCGGTTAGCTCAGCGGTAGAGCATTGCCTTCACACGGCAGGGGTCATAGGTTCAATCCCTATACCGCCCACCATATAAAACAATCACTTAAGCAACATTTTCAAGCTTAAAAAAGTCTGTACGTAATCGGTAAGGAAATCCAAAAAAATCAGAGGGGCTTTTCGCCTAATCAAGCCAGCATTTCAGGGTAAAAACTGCCGTCCATCGGTTAGAACGTTTTGGCCTGAATTGATCCATGTCAAAAAACAGTTTGCTCTATCGGTCGCTGCCGGAATCTTCAGACACAAAAAAATTTGCAAGATGCGAAATACTCTAATTGTGTTTTTCTTAGGTGTTTGCCTGCCTATGATCGGTTGGGCCTCAGAGGCTTATGAGTATGCAAATGCTGCTATTGATGCCTTTGATATGGTTAAGTCGGCATTCTCTCCAGCCAAATTAAATCAAAAAATTGTTCAAGCCGAAGATTTGAATGAACAATTGAATGCACAAATGGAAGACTTTAGTGCAATGATGAAAAATTCAGTAACTCAAACCAATGCTTTGTCCATTTCCAACGCTCTTGTCGATTTTGGCAGACTTCCAGAATGGCACGGTTCATTATTTGAAAATCACGCAAATTGAGCGTGAACAACTCAAAACCAAACTAGTACAGACTTTTGGTGAAAGCATTAAGCTTGGCATGGACAAAACCACTGCCCCTATCAAATTTCCAGCGGCATCGTTATGGGAGTTCCTAAATGGGGAATGGGAATCTGCTGACACTCAGCCAGCTTTGACGCGAAAGGCATTGCTTGAGAAGGATGGCGAAATCCGGCATCTTTTTGAAGTCCGCTGCAACCAGTCTTGCGCCACCATCGAAGGCCAAACCCTTTCCAACTTTAAACTGAGGACAAAACATGGCAGAAACCAAAGCCCGATCTTACAGCCGCGCCCTAAGTTCGACCAGCAGGTGATTCTCCAGAGCGAACCGGCACTGTCATTTTTTTGCATGGATTGGGGGGGAATGCCACCGATACTTGGACGAACGGCTTTAGCAAAGGGTTTTGGCCCGCATGGCTAGTCAAAGACATATCGGGTCTTGTGGTTTATACCTTAGACTATGATGCAGCCCCATCTGCATGGATGGGAAATTCCATGGCCTTGCCTGAACGGGCGCAAAGCATATTGTCATTGCTGGTAGGTAAGCGTTTGGAGCAGACCCCGCTCATTTTCATCTGCCACAGCTTGGGCGGTTTGGTGGTCAAGCAAATGCTCAGGCTGTCCACAGACCAGTACGGAACTCACGAGGGCAAGATTGCCGAGAATACCCTTGGCGTGATTTTCTTAGGCACACCCCATGTTGGTTCCAACCTGGCTTTATGGGCGGATCGTTTTCGGCTATTTTTCCGCAAGACACCCGCGATTGACGACTTGCAACTGGATTCGCCTTGGCTGCTTGATCTCAATGCTTGGTATCGGAACCACGCACCCAAACACGCAATCCAGACCTTGGTGTTTGTGGAAAACCAACCGACGAAAGGGGTTCCGGTCGTTGACAAATTCAGCGGCGATCCCGGCATTCAAGACGTGTATCCCATCGCCCTCGACGCCGACCATATCGAGATGTGCAAACCGGAAAAGCCAAGCTACCCCATGTATGAGCGCGTGATCCGTTTCCTTGAAGACCTCATTTTGGTGCTTCCATCGGTAGAGGGACCACTTCCAAGCTTAACGTCACACTTGATCGTGAGGCCACCCGGCGACGCTTTGCCGTCAGAAGACCTCGCTTATATCCGGCGTGAGGCGGATGAAAGAATTGATGAGGAACCCATGGATTACGGGGAAACCTTCACCATCAAAGCCCCCGGGCAAATGGGCAAAACCAGTTTGTTGCTGCGCTATTTGGCGCATTGCCAAACCTTCAGCAAGAAGACGATTCTGGTTGATTTTAGGGAGTTTTCCGATGGGGTTGTTGCCGATCAGTCCGTTTTTTTAACGCGGCTTGCCGAAGTTCTACTCAAAGAGCTTGGTTGTGCCTCGTCATTATCCAACACGATCAAACACCCTGACGATTTTAACGACTTTGTGGGGGGTGTGATTCTACACGATGTTGACGACCCTATCGTCATGGCTTTTGACAATGTTGACCGGCTGATCAACCAAGGCTATCGCGACAGTTTTTTCTATGCCCTGCGTAATTGGTCGCTAAAACGCACTGAAGAGTCTTCGCGGGGTGGGACCGCTAAACGCTGGCGCAGGCTTTCGTTAATCCTGACGGTTACGACCGAGCCGATCCTGTTAGTCCAGTCTGAGGGAACGTCGCCCTTCAACGTGACCGAGCCACTCCGTTTGCAGGCCTTCGCCCAAAGCGGTGTAGGTCGCTTGAATGAACTGTATCATGCCGGTTTGGATGACTCAATGTTGAATCGCTTGTTTGATTTACTGGGGGGCCACCCTTTCCTGACCCAACAGGCTTACTATCGGCTGATAGGGCCAAGGCCCATGAACTTTGCAACGCTGGAAGCAAAAGCCGCCGCCGAAGACGGGCCGTTTGCCGAACATTTGCGTAAATTGTCGAAACGCTTGCTCAGGCACAAAGAATTGACAAGCGCATTAAAGGACTTGCTGGGGCGGAATATTCAGCCGGAGCGGACGGCTTATTATTTGCTGGAGTCTCTGGGCTTGGTCAGGTTTGACAGTGCGGGCCGCATCATCCCCGCCAACCGCCTGTATGCTGAATACTTCAAACGGGTGCTAGGGTGAAAAGGCTTAAGGTCGGTGGGCCGGTCGATGCCGGGCAATATGCCTACATCGAACGCAAGGACTTCGATGATCGCTTATTGGCACTCTTGCTGGAGGGTGAATACGCCAATGTACTGACCCCCCGGCAAATGGGCAAAACCAGCCTGACGTTCCGCACCATCACGGCCCTTAATCAGCGAGGGGTAAGGACTGCCTATGTGGACATGTCCACATTGAAAAACATCGAAGGCGGCGTGAAGGCTTATTTCCGCGCCTTGCTGACCAAGCTGAAAGAAGAACTGAAGCTCGACTTTGACCTAGAGGCGTTCAGCCAGCTTCATGCCGACGACGCGCCGGGTCAATGGTTGCAGCGTTTCTTCCGCGAAATCGTTGCCCACGCCATGGTCGAAACAGTAGTCGTGTTTCTCGATGAAATCGATAGTACACTTGAATACCCTTACACTGACAGCCTGTTTACTTCCCTGCGCGCCATGTACAACGAGCGCACATTGCGCCCGGAATATCGCCAATTCACCTTCTGCCTGTTAGGGGTTGCCACACCCAACGAGTTGATCAAAGACCGCCGCAGCACCGCTTACAACATCGGCGAAACCTTGAATTTGCGCGATTTCGACCCGGCGATGGATGACCTGTCGCCGCTGGCTAGTCAGCTTTCCGACCAAGACGAACAGGGACGGGGCTTACTCAGCCAGGTACTTTACTGGACGGGTGGCCAGCCCTACCTGACCGCCAAGCTGTGCCGGGATATGCGGTTTAACCAGACGATTGACGGTCAAGGGGTTGATGCGCTGGTGCAAACCGAGTTTAATTCCTTGGCCCGCTTGGAAACGCAAGATGTTCACTTTGAGCCGATGACGCGGTTTTTGAAGACTCGCTTGGGAACCCCCGCCGAAAGTTTGGAATTATACCGGCGCATCCTGACCGGCGAACGGGTGCTTGACCAGACCGCGCAAGCCTACATCGAACTCAAGCTGTCTGGCTTGGTGAAGCGCGACGGCGAAGGCTTCCTCATCGTGCGCAACCCGATCTACCGCAATCTGTTCAATGCGGGCTGGATAGCCAGTACTGAACCCATGCAAGCGCTGACCAAAATCAAACGACGCTACCGCCGGGTGAAAACCGCCTTGTGGCTGGTCAGCAGTGCTGCACTTGTCGCTCTGGCCGTGTTGGGCTGGCGTGAATGGCAGCAACGCCAACCGATACACACCGAGGGTGCGGCCTATTGGGCTGATATTCCTGCGGGCGGGTTCTGTATGGGTTCGCGGCTTGCGGATAAAAAACCAAAACCCAACGACCGATGCGCCAATGTCCCCATCGACCCGGATGCTCAAGCGGACGAGACACCGCCGCACTGGGTTGACATGCCCAAGCCGTTTCGCCTCGCGAAATACGAGACGACCATTGAGGAATTCATGCGTTTTGTCAACGACACCGGACGGCGACCGCCGCCTGACTACGGTTTCGGTCAGGGGCTTTCCGACCCGCAAAGGAATAAACTGCCGGTCGTCGGTGTCAGTTGGCAGGATGCTCAGTCCTACGCCGACTGGCTATCCCGTAAAACCGGCAGGCATTACCATTTGCCGACCGAGGCGGAATGGGAATATGCTGCTCGGGCAGGTACGCAAACGCCACGCTATTGGGTCGGAAAACCCGACCAAGCCTGCCATTATGCGAATGGCTATGATTTGACGGCCAAGGAAAAGTTGAATTATCCGGGGCATTCTATTCCCTGCCAAGATGGTTATGTCAACACAGCCCCAGTGGGGCGGTTCCAACCCAATGCCTGGGGTTTGTTTGATATGAGCGGCAATGTTTGGGAATGGACGTGTTCGGCTTATACTGAACAGTATGATGGGACTGAATCGGTGTGCAATGATGACGCCAGTAAACGGGGGGTGCTTCGCGGCGGTTCTTGGTACAACTTACCGGCCCTCTTGCGCTCGGCTTACCGCTACTGGACCTACCGAGGCCGCAGGATCGACTACCTTGGCTTCCGTCTTGCCCAGGACATTTAGCCCTTTGCCTTTTGTGCTTTTACCCTTTGTAGGTCGGCAATCCCTTGCCGACACTCGTAGGGCGGCAACCCTTTGCCGCCGAATGTCGATTATTGACGTTGGCCGATGTCGGCATGGGGATGCCGACCTACCTCCTGCACGATCATCTACATTGGATGCTGCTGCCAAATCCCGAGACTAAGGTAATATCCAATAAAGAACATCCCATCCAAAGGCCAAGCTGGTGCTTGGCGCTCCCAGAAGGAACGCCAAGCTCCAGCTTGGCAAGGTGATTTGCGAAGAAGGTGTTTGTGATTCTCGTGGACAATTCATTTCGGTTTTGGTGGATTCATTATTGGAAATCACCTAATTTCTCTAAGGTTCTTGCGGCCACCAAACGGGATGTGACTTGGCGCTTGAAAGAATTGGGATTCAGCCCCCCGTTTTGGCAAGAGCGCTTCTACGACCATGTCATTCGTGATGAAGACGACTTTCATCGGCATTTGGATTATATCCACTTCAATCCGGTCAAGCATGGCTATGTTTCCCGCCCAGCCGATTATCGTTGGTCTTCATTTTCCGAGTGGGTGAGACGCGGCGTTTACGATGCAGATTGGGGTTCGATTGAACCCGATTCGATTAAGCAAATGAACCTTGAGTAGGTCGGCATCCCCATGCCGACATCGGCGGCGTGGGTATGGCGGCAAAGGGTTGCCGCCCTACAAGCAAACATCGAATGCCGGGGAAATCGTAGGTCGGCATCCCCATGCCGACATCGGCGGCGTGGGTATGGCGGCAAAGGGTTGCCGCCCTACAAGCTGAACGCCCCGCCCCCTCTTTACAATGCGAAAAAAAATCGCGTCGGCACTTCGCGCCGACAGCAAAGGGTAAAAGCACAAAGGGCAAAGGGCTAAATGTCCTGGGCAAGACGAAAACCGATATTGAAGTCCCGGTAGTCTGTGTTGATCCCGTAGCGGTTGGCCGAGCGGAGGTTGTCCGGGTCGAGGATCCAAGACCCCCCGCGAATCACCCGCCGGGCCTTTTCCCCGCCCGTCTCCCAAGCCGATCCATTTGTAGGAGCGCCTTGATAATTCTCGTGCCAAATATCTTGCCCCCATTCCCATACGTTGCCGGTCATATCATATAGCCCCCAAGGGTTTGGAAGTTTTTCACCGACGGCATGAGTGGAACCTTTCTCCCAGTCTTCGCCGTACCAAGCATAATCAGCCGCCTTGACTTCATCATCGCCCCAGTGGAATTGGGTTGCGGTTCCAGCCCGACAGGCATACTCCCATTCCGCCTCGGTTGGCAAGCGCCCGCCCGCCCAAGCGCAAAAATGTAAGGCTTCTTCCCTTGAGATGCCGACCACGGGCTGTTGGCTCTGGTTAAAACGTCTATCCGCCCAATAAAGGGGTTCTTTGGCTTGTGGGTTGGCTTGCAGGAAACTTCGGTATTGTTCGTTGGTGACCGGATAAAGCCCTAGCCGGAACGGTTTGATTTGCACCAGATGTTGCGGATGTTCGCTTTTTTCACCTACCCCGTCAGGCGAACCCATCAGGAAGCTTCCGCCGGGAATGGACAGCAGTTCGACCTCTCCGTTTGGACTGATTCCTGTGGGCAGGCTCGCTTGCCCTATTCCTATTGCTTGGGTATCAACAACAATCATCCTATCGCCAACCGAATGCACTGCCGATGCTTGCAATACTCCTTCATATTCATCGGCAGGCAACAGTCGTCTTAGCACCGGCAAAATCGCCGACACCGTGGAAACCCTATCCTCCATCGGCTCGCGGATATATTCATTGACGTATTCCACAAACGGCTCCGCCGACACCTCGGCGGCTTCCTCCATGATGAACCCCAACAATTCTTTCTCATTGGCGAATCCGGGTTGGCGCAGCGCGGCCTGCACGAACGGCACGAACAGCGACGGGTTGCCTTGGGCGATTAGCAGCAAGATCACTTCTTGCCACCAACTTTGCCCGTAATGGCAAGCCAATTCTTCCAGAACCGCATCTTTGTCGCCTTCAAACGCCAACCTTCTCATTTCCAAGGAAGCAAGGTATTCCTGAAACCCCAAGTGCATGAAACCATACTGTTCCGGTCCCCACCCCGTCAATAAACCGCTTTCATCGCGCATGGCGCGTAGGAATCCGGCGGCATCGCCTCCTTGCCAACGCAAGGACTGCAACACGGGTTCGATGACCGGGGCCAATTCTTCCACCGTGGCGCGGGTGCGCTGTTCTTGCCCGTGCAACCATAAGGCTATGGGTTGTAAAGTGCGCCGACCAATCTCCGCCGAGACGGATATCGGTAGTTTCTTTTCATTTCGCCAGAGTTCCAGCAAAACCTCTATGCAATCGTCATAGAGTTTGTGCCGGTTGCGCGGCAGGGTGCCTCGGTCACGATGAACAAGGCAGAGGTTCGCCAACAATAAGGGGTTGCGTGTCATCTCCGCCATCCGCGCACTACGGAAATCCGGTTCCAGCAGGCGTTGCACCAGACCTTCGGCACGATGGGTGGCCTCTATTTTTCCTTGTGCAGGGTCTATTGCAAGCCCGGTTTCGACGGCATGATACCAATTGCGGATGAAGGATTCTGCCTGTTCGGGGGTCAAAGGCCGCAAATGCAGTTCCAAAAAAGCGGAATCCAAGCGGGCGGCGGCATCGTAACCGGCGAAACGGCAGGTGACCACAGCGGTGCAGGTCGGGCGGGAACGGGCAGCCTCTTCTATCCAGCGGGACACACGGGCGCGTTGTCTGGGTTCGCTTACTTCGTCCAAACCGTCAAACAACAACAGCAAATGACCGCGCTCCAACAGGCGTTTGCCGAAACCCTTGGTTGTGCCAAAATGCGGGTCATCCAAGGTTTTTTCGATGAAGGCATCAATGCCGGAGTTGAGGTCGTCCAGCATCCGCAAGGGCAGGAAAACCGGCACGGTGTCCGCTTCCAGCCCCAAGTTGTGCGGGCTTTCCCGCAAACAGGCCAGCAACAAACGCTTCAGGTGGGTTGTCTTGCCGGAACCTGGATCGCCCAAAATCACCAAGCCCCGGCGTTTGCGCTGTTTGGCTTCGGCAAAGGCGCGGATCAGCGGGATTTCCATGGTGCTATGTCCATCCAACTTAGTCATGGCATCGTGGGCATTGGCAAAGTCGCAGCCGCCAGTGGCGCGCAAATCCACCATTGCATGAAGCGGCACATAGAGTTCGGTCAAGTCGATAGGAACCCGCAGCTTGGTCTTGAAGCCCGCCAACTCAATTGCGGCATTTTTTGACTCCGCCGCCTCGCGGTAGCGGGCTAGGCCCGGCACCTCGGCTATGGATTTGGTTTTGGGAGTCGCATTGGTTTTCTTGGTGCGATGGGTGGCGGTTTTGCCGTCTAGCGCGGAAGTGGACAGGTCATATTCCGCCGCGCCCTCCGGGCAGCCGGGTTGGTTGCGGTCTATGCCCCAAGCGTTATGCAACCAAGCGCGAAACAGCACTTTCACCCGTTGCGGATGATTCCATAGATCAATCCACTGGAAGGCATTCGGGTATTGGCTGTTCTCATAAACACAGCCTGCCGCCAGTTCCAGACAGGCGCGGGACGGGTCGGGCGGAACGACACGCTCAGTTTGGGTCTTGTGCAAATGACCGCGCAGCACAAGATCGCAATGTTGATGGATTAACGCACGGGACTCATGGCTGTCGGATTCGGCCAGATAATCCCAAGGGTGGTGCAGCAAGGCAATCCGCCAATCCGCTTTTTCGGCATCTTTCTGGCTGACAGTTTGGTTGATTTGATAGCGGCTCAATAACAAGTCTCCCCGTTCCTTGTCCTTAAAAGCCATGAACGCGGAGTCCAAACCGGCAATCTGCAAACGGCTATCTTGCAAGACGAAGCTGCGCTGCCACCACGGCAGGGTTTGCGTTTCGCCTAGCCAGTCGGACAGGAATGACAGGTAGGCGTGATGGCGTTTTAGCAAGGTAGGACTTTCTTCAACATCGCCTAAAATCTTGGCAAGTTTATTTTGGTCAATTGGATTGGAATTAAGTAAATCCGACTGCAATGCTCGTGCACTATGGCCGACCTTACCACGATCAACATCATGGTTGCCGGGAACCAACAACAAGCGATCACGCGAAAAATCTCCGGGCAGCGCTGGCCAAAGTTGGTTTTCCAGCCACGCTTTTGCCAAGGCGTATTCTTCTGTTGTGCCAGAGAATGCCAAGTCGCCAGTAATAGTAACAAGGTCAGGTTGCAATCCCTCCCTGACTTCCTTGCCGATGAAGCTTGCCAAATCTCGCAGAACAGGGTCTGCGTCCCAAGCCTTGCTTGATGAAAAATGAAAGTCGGACAGGTGCAAGATGCGGACAGGGGCGGGATTGCTTTTTTTCGGCATTGTTAGGTAATATCCAATAAAGAACATCCCATCCAAAGGCCAAGCTGGTGCTTGGTGCTCCCAGAAGGAACGCCAAGCTCCAGCTTGGCAAGGTGATTTGCGAAGAAGGTGTTTGTGATTCTCGTGGACAATTCATTTCGGTTTTGGTGGATTCATTATTGGAAATCACCTTAGTTGACGGGCAAGGCAAAAGGCAATCAGATTACAGCTTATTCGTCACAAAGCAAAGCGGCAAATCTGTATGCCTGGCGATGAAACTGCTAATATGCATTTAGCAAATACAGCGTTTTCTATATCCATTTGTTACTTACCTGTATACGCCCCTGTCGGCAAAGGGTTGCCGACCTACTGCTTAACAAGGACCGTAGGGCGGCAACCCTTTGCCGCCAACTATTTCAAAACTTGAACAATACCTTAGCACACTGAGTCCACACTTGAATAAGCGCACGCTGAACCAACTCGCCATTATCGTTGAGGCCGTGCTGGCGATGACGGGCCGCGTCACCATGCTGGGCCTGTCCCGCTGGGCCGAAAAGGGTGGAAGTTACCGGACAGTGCAGCGTTTTTTTGGCGAAAAAATAGAGTGGCCGACGTTGCGCTGGCAACTCATCAAGCAGAATGTGGCCAGGGCAAAGGGGGTTTGGTTGATGACCGGCGACGAGGTCGTGGTGACCAAGTCAGGCAAGGAGACACATGGGTTGGGCATTTTTTTTCTTCGATTTACAAGAAGGCGCTCCCCGGCCTGTGCTTTTTGAACCTGTCATTGGTGCAAGTCGAAACACGCGCCTCTTACCCTTTGATCACAGAACAACTGGTGCGCGAAGAGGTCAAGGAAAGTGCGCCGAAAGCCGTCAAGGAGAAACACCCCAAGCGGGGCAGGCCCAAGGGCAGCGTCAACAAAAACAGGAAGGATGTGGGGCTATCCCCGTTCCAAATGCAGTTGCAAGGCTGCATCCGTGCCGCGTTGGAACTGATCGGGTTGGACTTGGGTATCGTCGTGTTGTGTACGATGGCGCATTAGGGAACAATTCAGGCCTACAAGGGGTTACGCAAACGGGGCTGCATCTGATCTCCAAGTTGCGCCATGACTCCAAGCTGTACTTCCCCTTCGCTGGCGAATATTCAGGCAAAGGCAGGCGGCGCAAATACGGCGATAAACTGACGCCGGATGCGCTGATGGATGCGCACCTGAAAGCAGAGTCCGTGGAAAAGGACATCCGTACCCGCGTCTACCAGGCGCAGGCTTGGCACAGGAACTTCCCGGAATTGCTGAATGTCGTCGTCATCGTAAAGACCGACATGAAGACAGGGAGGACAGCGAAGGTGTTGTTGTTTAGTGATGACTTGGCCCTGGCCAGCGAGACCTTGATCCACTATTATTCTTTGAGGTTCCAAATTGAGTTTAACTTTAGGGACGCGAAGCAATACTGGGGGCTTGAAGATTTCATGAACATCAAGGAAGCGCAAGTCGGCACAACGCCAACTTCTCCCTGTTCATGGTGACCTTTTCGCGGCTATTGTCCGCCAAAATTGAAGGGCTCGACAGAGGCAGCATGCTGGACTTGAAGACCATCTTCAGGGCGCGAAAATACACGCGGCGGATATTAAATTCGCTCGGCAAAAATGGCGAGTCGTTATTAATCGACGACAGTATTTTCCGGACAGCAGAAATTGGCAGGATTCATGCCAAAGCCGCGCAACTTTTGGCGAAGGTATTGTCAAAATCAACGGGTTTTCATGGATTCAGGCATGGATATTTGTTTGTATGGGTTTCGAGATGGTCGAAGTGTTGATCCGTGATGGCTGCAAGCATCGCAAGATCGTCAGTGGCTATCCCCCAAGGAATCTGAAATCAACAGCGGAGAGCGATAAGTATGATAAAGACGGTTAAGCAGGCTTGCAGGTTTAATCCTGTCATCCAAGATTACCGAATGAGCCAGGGCATAGAAAAACTGGCTGATCTTATAAATGACCAAGGCGACGGCCGGGAGTTCTTTTCCCGCAACTATGTCACTCACGGCATGGAGCAACTCTTTCGTGAGGGCATGTTGCGCCTGTCCGGCAAATCCGATCAGGCGGTGTTCGAACTGACCCAGGCGATGGGCGGCGGTAAGACCCACATGATGATTGCCTTGGGACTGTTGGCACGTCATCCACACTTGCGTACAGAGATATTACCGTCGGGCTTAAGCGAGCGCATTGACTTTGGCAAAGCGCGAATTGCGGCATTTAATGGACGCAACAGCCCAACTAACTACATCTGGGGTGAGATTGCCGATCAACTGGGCGAATCAGAAGCCATAAAGCCTCACTGGGTCAATGGCCCAAAATCGGTAGACCAACGCGATTGGGAGAAAATCATTGGCGATCATCCCACGCTGATATTGCTTGACGAGCTTCCCCCGTATCTGGACAATGCCAGCACTCAAGTCTTTGGCGATGGCACCTTGGCCAACATGGTGGTTTACAGTCTTGGCACCTTGATGAGCGCAGCAATGGAATTGCCAAATTGTTGTATCGTCGTCGCCAATCTGTCGGGCAGCTACAATGCCCAAAGCAAGGCATTGGCTGATTCCATCTCCAATCTGCAACAAGAAACCCGCCGTCAGGCTATGACCATTACTCCGGTGCAACTGGCGGGTAACGAAATCTACGAAATACTCAAAAAACGGCTGATAGACGAACTCCCAGATGATCGGGTGATAGCCGATGTCGCCGAGGAATATGCACAGCAGGTGAAAAAGGCCGAGGACGGCGGTTACATCGTAGCGACAAGCCTTGAGCAAATAGCCGAACAAGTGCGAGAGACTTATCCTTTCCATCCATCCTTCAAGCATTTGGTGGCCTTGTTCAAAGAAAATGAAGGCTTCCGCCAAACTCGCGGCTTGATGCAATTCACCGCCCGTTTACTGAAAAGTGTGCAACAGCGCGAGATTGACGATGTATTTTTGATCGGAACCCAGCACCTGGATTTGAACGACGATCAAGTAAAGGACGAAATCGAGCGTATAGCCCCCAAATTGATGCCCGCAGTTACCCGCGATATTGCCGACAACGGTAATGCGATTGCTGAAACCGTTGATGCCGAACTGAGTGGGGACAGCGCCCAGCAAGCCATGACCCTGCTGCTGGCATCCTCTTTGTCTAGGGCCGTGGGTGGTCGCATTGGCCTGTCCGATAGCGAGATCATCGAATATTTAGCCTCTCCGAACCGCAAGCCGGATGAGTTTCTCACTGCGCTGCAACGCTTGCGCGAACTGGCTTGGTATCTCCATCGTGAAGAACAACGCTTATTTATTAAGGAAACGGAAAATCTGTCACGCCAGATTGAACGCAATGCCAAGGAAGTGCCACAGCCCAAGATCGACCAAGCGCTGATAAACCGTTTGACGGGGATTCTTCAACCGGAACGCAGAAATGCCTATCAGGAGGTTCAAATCCTACCCCGCTTGGATGAACTCAAGCTGACCGGGCCGCGTGTGCTGATCGTCATCCGGCCGGACGGCAGAATTCCGCCGAGTGAACTCAATAATTTTTTCGAGTTCCAGCAGATGAAGAACAATCTGCTGGTATTGACGGGTCAAGACAGTCATTTGGCAGAAGCGGTGGAGGACAGGCTGCGCGAACTTTACGCGACTGAGCAAATTCATAAACGCCTAAAACCGGGCGACACGCTGTTTGAGGAGGCCAGGGATCGCTTGGAAGAAGCGGAGGATCGATTCAATAAAGCACTGTCTGCTTCTTATAACCGCGTCTATTTTCCCGGACTCGATCACCTCGACGGACGGGAAACGCTAGTCTGCGTCACCATCGACAATGGCTTGCGCATCGGTCAGGGCGACCAGTCCGCCGAAGCGCAGATTGAAGCTTTGCTTGCCAGCCCTAGGGCCAATTACAAACTCGCACTGGATTTGACCACGGAATTTATCCAATACTTTGCGATGGCGGAAACTGAACTATGGCCAACAGGCAAGGACAACCGCCGAACACCTTGGAAAGATGTGGTCAACCGTGCCAAGAGCAATGCCGGCTGGCCTTGGATGCCCTATGCCAGTGGCATGGATACCCTTAAAACGGAAGCTTTGAAGCAAGGCCGTTGGCGTTTAGGAGAAGACGGCTATATTGAAAAAGGCCCGTTCCCGAAAGAGAAGGCCGTCGTCAATGTTTCCTTGGTCGGCAACCACCCCGAAACTGGCGAATCTATTCTTAGCATCACGCCGCGTCATGCGGGCGACAGCCCAAAAGTGCATTACTCGACCAAAACGGAAGTTTCCGAGCTAAGCCCGTCGGTAGAGGATTTGGACAACTTCATGACATCTGCGGGTACGGTTTATTTTTGGGTCAAAGACCCTACGGGCCACTACGAAAGCGGTACACCGTTCCGCTGGTTGGCCGAACTTAAAATCCGCCATCAAGTGGAACCGGCGGCGGACAAGCGCAAGGTCACGCTGCAATGCACCCCTACGGCGGAGATGTTCTACAGCTTGGATGGCTCAAATCCGAAAGATGGGCATCGTTATGAAAGCCCCTTTGAGATAGGCTCACAAGCGATGCGCCTATTGGTCTATGCCCGCTCTGGCGAGGCTGCCAAGAGCGCCGATTTTCAGGTTGCCGCCAGTGGCGATACCACCGTGCAAATTGTCGATACCCAACCCGCCCGACTCAACAGCAAGCGAGTGGCTTTGGACACCACTGACCGGGTTTTTGGGGTGATTAACCGCTTCCGCGATCAAGCTGGCACTCGTTTCAAAGGAGTGCGCATAGAAATTGGCGAAGGCGAAAACACCGTGACTGTTCGTTTTCAAGAACGGGAAATTACCGCCGCCATGATCGAAGGCGTGGTCAACAGCTTGCGCCAAGTATTGAAAGAGGATCAAGCGCCGGTTTCCATCACCATTGCAGATGGCATCCAGTTTGAAACCGGGTTTGAAGTCAAGGAATTTGCCAAGATCGTCGGTCTTCATCTGCGACCCGGCGACGTAGTGCAAGAGTCATAAACGCATGGTCAAAGCAAAGGCGACACATAAAACGGCAAATGATAAAGCCGCCGCGCCTCGTCCAACATTGGGCTTTGGTGTTCCCGCCACCAGCGACCCGCACCATTTCAAGGTCATCATTCCGCGCAACAATAGCGGCAAGGTGCAGATCAGCGAATTTCTTGGGCTTCAAGCCAGTGGCAATGAAATGGCGGTGATCGACCGTGTATTACTAGATCGTCCGCGCTGGACTGCCATCCGGGGGGAAGTGCAACGCGCCTTCAACGCCCGTCTCAAAGCTTACGATTTGAAGGCATCGGCGTGGAAAATCGGCGAAAACCCGGTAGACCGGCTACTCGGCAAAGAGCTTTGCGTGCTGGCTTGGGCGGTGGAACACATGGAAATGGAAAAAATCCCCGTCGCGGTCCGCAACTGGCTGGCCTTCCGCCCGGAGGAACGTTGGTGGCTGTTTGGCATGACCGCGATTTGCACAGGCGGCATCAACGATGGTGGCAAAGGTTGGCGACTGGCCCTGCGCCATGCCTTGGGCGATGTCGCGCAAAGCGATTTGCTGATGCCGCAACCGCGGCGGCTGATTGGCGGATCACACGACGAGCGGCCTAATTTGGATTTGTTTGAGCATGGATAATAAAATTAAATATCGTTCCCACGGCCTTCGAGGAATAAGTTAGGCCGTCATACCGGCAGGGATTGCCGGTATCCAGAACACAGGGAGGTGAATCTAGTCTGCCCTCCATGGCAACTGGGTTCCGGCAATCCCTGCCGGAACGACGAGATTTTTCTTAACTTAATGGCAGTGACGCTGGAGCGTGGGAACGATCAAATAAACGACACTGCCGGAGAAACGCCCCATGAATGCCGACCCTAAAATCATTATCGAAGAAGCCTTAAAACTCGATACCCATACTCGTGCATTGATTGCCGAGGCATTACTGGAAACCCTCGATTATGAAGAAGACTTTGCAATCTCACAGGAATGGATGGAAGAAATAAATCGGCGTTGTGCCGCCATCGACAGCGGAGTGGCTAAACTGGTCGATCATGAGTCGACTATGCGGCAATTGCGAGTCTAATCATTGTTACCTCATTTCCCAAGAGAAAATAAACATGATCCAAACCATAGAAGCAACCATCGACGAAAAAGGACAAATTTATTTATCGGAATCGATCAAGATAAAAGGCGTGCATCGTGCATTGGTGACAGTGCTAGACGAACTTCCCCCTAAGGGCATAGAGACAATGTTACTGTCCGAACCTAGCCTAGCCGCTGACTGGTTACGTCCAGAAGAAGAGGAAGCATGGTCAAACCTGTAATCGGTTCGGTCATTCTGTTGCCATTCCCTTTTTCTGACCTGTCTGCCTCTAAATTACGTCCTGCTCTGCTGGTTGCCTCATTGCCGTGTGATCGGGTCTTCCACTTGAAAGTCGGTGGCAAATATGCCAACATTCACGAATGAGAAATACCAGACCGATTTCGTGGCTCAAGGCAGCGCACAAGGACTTCGAGGAATTTCCCGATGATGTCCAGAGTGACATGCTCGACGCGCTGACGATTGCCGCCGAGGGCGGCAAGTCTGACAAGGCGAAACCATTTAAGGGCGTTGAAGGGGGTGTCTTTGAGATTGCGCTCAAATATCGCGGCGATGCTTTCCGCACACTTTACGCCGTCAAAATCTGGGATGATATATGGGTGATCCACGCCTTCCAGAAGAAATCAAAATCAGGGATCAAAACACCCCAAATGCAGATTGACCTTATCCGAGAACGACTCAAAAGACTGAAAGAGGCTTTGCAATGACAGACGACGATATGGGACTGGTGCGCGGAAGCGGCAATGTTTACCGCGACTTCGGACGGCTCAATGCGGGGTTGGAGCAGGCTCGCGCCATTGTCGCGGCGAAGATTATTGGCGTACTCGATGACCGCCACCTATCAACCCGCGATGCCGAGAAATTGACCGGGGTTTCCCACTCCGAATTTTCCCGCATCCGCAATGCGCAGCTTCGCCGGTTCACACTCGACCGGATGATTGCGATCTTAGGCAAGCTCGACGAGGATGTTGAGGTCAGTGTCACCTTCCGTCCCCGCCAGCACAGCGCGGACAGGCATATTCCTTTATAAAGGTAAAATGCCGCCCGTGCCAAACCCTGTCGCCATCCGTCCAGCGACCGCTAAATACCTATCAGAAGAAATCCCGGTTATTGGAAGTCACGGGAGTAAACCATTGAAGAATACTTTCCCATGCCCTTAGTCCATAACTCCCTGCACAATGCCCCCGCGCTGATTGAAACCGTATTTCCTGCGCAAAAAGTTTCTTTTGAGGCACAACGGGAGCGCAAGGCAGGGGCAGGGCAAACCTTAACGGCCTTGGGTTCGTATTGGAAAGGACGCAAGCCGCTGATTTTGGTTCGGGCCATCGTGTTGGGTTCGCTATTACCACCTACGGACAACCCGGAAAAGGATTTGGATATCTTCGAGAAGCTGATGGGGTTTGACGAAGAAGGTTTGGCCCGTCGTGCGTTGATGCAAAACGCCTTGAAGCCCGCCGACATCGCTGCCCGGATTGAACTGGATAATCCTTGGGATTATTTCAAAGCCAAGTTTCCTGATGATTCCCACGGTCTCCATCCTGATGGTTCCCACGGTCTCCGTGGGAACCCATCGCTGGACGCTCCGCGTCCGCAACCGCCGGAGCGGTTGGACTCGCATTCCCACGCCGGATCGTGGGAACGATCAAAGCTTCCCGATGGTTCCCACGGTCTCCGTGGGAACCCATCCTTGGACGCTCCGCGTCAACAACCGCCGGATAAGATACCCGTCATTCCGGCATGGATGCCGGAATCCAGTCACAAGGATGTGAATCTGAGGGTTGGCGCATTGCCTGAATCAAGCACTTGTGCAAGCGGCACGTTACCGTCCATGGCGCTGGATTCCGGCATCCATGCCGGAATGACGGCGTTTTTGGCTCGGCGGGACTTGTGTATAACGGTGAGCGCTGGAGCGTGGGAACGTTCAACATTCCCGCTGGATGCCGACCGATTGGGCATTAAACTAAGCTGGCGGCGCGACCTGTCCAGTGACGACAAGCTCAAACTCTACCGTAAAGCCATCGCCAGCTTTGCGACCTACGAGGAAAAAGCCTCGCTATGCAAGCGGCCCGAAGAATTGGATCAGGCATGGCTCTATGCGCCGGTGTGGGCTGAGGTCAATCGCCATTATGGACATTTAGGGATTGAAGCCTATTCCCATCAGGAATTGGTCGAACAATTGGGCATACTGCGCTACGGTCATCGGCCCAAGGTGGGCGACACTTTTTGTGGCGGTGGTTCCATACCGTTTGAGGCGGCGCGCTTGGGTTGCGATGTCTATGCCTCCGACCTGAACCCAATTGCTTGCATGTTGACCTGGGGGGCATTGAACATCATTGGGGCTTCCCCCGAACGCCGTACCGAGATTGAGCAAGCCCAAAAATCGGTAGCCGAGGCGGTGGATAAGGAAATTACCGAATTAGGCATCGAGCATGACGAACACGGCAACCGTGCCAAAGCCTATTTGTATTGTCTGGAAACCCATTGCCCTGAAACTGGCTGGATGGTTCCGATGTCGCCTTCTTGGGTGATTTCGAAAACCCGCAATGTCGTAGCCAAGCTGATTCCCGACCACAACAACAAACGCTTTGAGATTGAAGTGGTCAGCGGGGTCTCCGCTGCTGAAATGAAAGCTGCCGAAAAAGGCACGGTGCAAAATGGCAATCTGTTTTATGAGTTGGACGGCAAAACCTATAGCACCCCAATAAAAACTTTGCGCGGCGATTATCGCGATGCTGAGGGCAATACCCAGAACCGTTTACGCCGTTGGGAAAGACAAGATTTCCAACCTAGGCCAAACGACATTTTTCAGGAACGGCTGTATGCAATCCATTGGACTAAAGCGGAGACTTTGAACCTGCCCCGACAGGATGCCTTCTTTGCGTCAATCACTGATAAGGACTTGAAAAGGGAGCGCAAGGTCGAGGGCATAGTGTCGAGAAAGCTGCTCGGATGGCAGCAACAAGGGCTAGTACCTGACATGGAAATCGAGCCGGGTTACAACACTGATCAGCCCATACGCGAACGTGGTTGGACTTATTGGCATCATTTGTTTAATGAACGGCAATTATTGGGTCTTGCCTTAATGTACCGAGCTATTCGTAAACTAGCACCCGTTCTTCAGGGTACAACAACACTCAATTTGTGTATGGCATTAGATAATTGCTCAAAGCTCTGCTCATGGAATCCGGGTCATCCTGGTTCTGGTGAGTACACATCCCATGTTTTCTACAATCAGGCATACAACTGTTTTTATAACTACAGTTGTCGGAGTCTGCAACACATTAGCGATACCTTATTGGCAGAGAAGCGGCGCTATACTGATTGCCGTGAAGGTGTAATTACTACCTGTACTGCAATAGATGTACTTGTTGATAACGATCTATTTGTCACCGACCCCCCTTATGCAGATGCCGTCCACTACCACGAAATCACCGAATTCTTCATCGCTTGGCTACGCAAAAACCCTCCAAAGCCTTTCGACCAATGGACTTGGGACTCGCGTCGTGCCTTGGCGATCAAAGGCTCCGGCGATGAATTCCGCCGTGACATGGTGGCGGCTTACACCGCGATGAACCAACACATGCCCAATAACGGCATGCAATGCGTGATGTTCACCCATCAAGACACCGGGGTTTGGTCCGACATGGTGGGCATCTTCTGGTCTGCGGGTTTGCAAGTGGTCGCGGCGTGGTATATCGCCACCGAAACCACCTCAGAATTGAAAAAAGGTGGCTATGTGCAAGGCACGATCATCCTAATGTTGAAAAAACGCCCTGCCAAGGAAAATCCCGGCTTCAAGCAGCGCATCCTGCCTTTAATCCGCGCCGAGGTGCAACGCCAAATTGAAACCATGATGAACCTCAATGCCGAGATTAAAGATAAACATGGCGAGCCGGTGTTCAACGACTCGGATTTGCAGATGGCCGGTTATGCGGCGGCCTTGAAGGTGTTGACCGCCTACACGCAGATTGGCGGCGAGGATGTGACCAGCTTCGCGTTGCGCCCACGCAAGCGCGGCGAAACCACCGTGGTGGACGAAATCGTGCAACAGGCGGCGGAAGCGGCCAACAACCTGCTCGTACCTGAAGGCTTGGAAACCGACACTTGGGCCAAACTGAGCGGCATCCAGCGGTTCTATCTGCGCATGATGGACATGGAGACTACCGGCGCATCAAAACTGGATAATTATCAAAACTTCGCCAAGGCGTTCCGGGTGGAGGATTATGCTCGCTTGATGGGCAGCATGTCCCCCAATCAGGCCAAGCTCAAGCGCGTGACTGAGTTCGCCTCGCGGGATTTGACCGACAGCACCGAGATAGGCGGCACTGGGTTAGGTCGGCTTATCATCGGCTTGCAACAGCTTTTGGCAGAAACACCGCCGCCAGTCGTCATCAACCAGTTGCAAGCGGAAATACCGGACTTCATGGAAACCCGCCCCCTTCTGATCGACTTGCTCAAGTTTATTGAGCAAAAAGCCCCCGAAAAGCCTGTGCGGGAGGCAGCCGAAGTGTTAGGGGCAAGACTGCGCAATTTGCGGGCATTGGGGCAATGATTAGGTTATTTCTAAACCAGTACCTCTTGTTCACATGCGCGTCATCAGCAATAAAACGTTGAAACTTTTCGCAGAAAAATACCCTCTTGCAGATAAGCCGTTGCAAGAGTGGCGGAAGCACATCGAAAAAAGCCATTTCGACTCGTTCTCTGATTTGAAGCAGATGTTCAATAGTGTGGACAAAGCGGGAGAATATTATGTATTCGATATTTCCGGCAATCGTTATCGTTTGATCGCTGCGATACATTTCAACACTCAAATTCTCTATGTCCGTGAAATAATGACCCATTCTTCTTACAACCGTTGGAAGCCATAACTATGCAGCATATCGAAATCGAAAACATTGTTCATCACTATCAAGAAATCTGTCATTCTATTCCACTATATCCAATACAAAGTGAAAACGAATACGACCGTGCGATTCAAGTATTGAACGAACTGCTTGATGCCGGGGGAGCCAATGAAAATCATCCTCTAGCCAGTCTTGTCACGCTGCTTGGGCATTTTATTGCTGAGTATGAAAAAATTCATTATCCAGTGGATGGTGGATTGCCTCATTGACTATCCGCCGTTTTTCTTCACGCACTCATCGACTGGATGGCTGCTTTTTGCTAGAGCAATTACAAGGCGCACGAAGCTATAAACGTATCGCGGGCTATTTCACCAGTTCCTTATTTGAAGTCGCCAACGAATTGTTGGACGAAATCCCCTCAGTCAAGATCGTCTGCAATGTGGATATTCACCCGGATGACCTCAAGGTGGCCCAATTGCGCGAATCGAAGATGCTAGGCCGCTGGAATGAAAAGGCCATCGAAGTTGAAGCCTTGCTCAACCGTGACCGTTATCGAAGGCTGGACCGCTTTTTGACTAAGCACGGTCAAGCCGTGCGGGTGGCCCCGGACAGTATTTGTGGATTCCTGCATGGCAAGGCCGGGGTCATCGAGCGGGCCGACGGTCTCAAGCTAGGATTCATCGGTTCCATGAATGAAACCCGCAGCGGTTGGCAACGGCATTACGAGATTCTTTGGGAAGATGACTCGCCCGAAGGCGTGGCGTGGATTGAACAAGAGTTTGAGTTTATCTGGAATGCCGCCCGTCCGCTGCCGGAGATGGTGATCCGCGAAGTGCGGCGGCGTGGTTATCGACGGGAGGTGTTATTTGATGCCATCGACGACGACCTTGATTTGGCCCCGGCTGCATTGGTCGAATCGCCACTTTACCGGGAAGGATTTGCCTTACAAGCTTGGCAGCAAGGTTTCAACACCGAATGTTTGCGGCATTATCGCAATCATGGATTGGTTCGCCTATTGTTGGCGGATGAGGTTGGCTTGGGCAAAACGCTCTCTCTCGGCACTGCCGCACTGGTCTTGTGCCTGCTCTGCGACAAAGAACACCAAACCCGTAAACCCGTGCTAATCCTTACCCCTGCAACGCTTTGTGAGCAGTGGCAAACGGAAATGATTGACAAATTGGGCATCCCTTGCGCCCGCTGGCACACCCAACGAAAAGTCTGGCTGGATCATGAGGAGCGCATCATTTCCCCAGTTGGGCGAGAACAGATTGCCAAATGTCCATTACGCATCGGCATCGTTTCCACCGGCCTGATGTTGCGTGATTCGCTGGAAAAGCAGCATTTGCTAGGCTTGCGCTATGGGCTGATTATTCTTGATGAGGCGCATAAGGCTCGCAGTCGGCAAGGCTTTGGCCCGGACGCTGGAACGCCCAATGAATTATTGGCCTTCATGCGCGAGATGGCGGCTCGCTCCGACCATGTTTTGCTAGGCACTGCCACACCCATTCAAACCAAGCCCGAGGATTTGTGGGATTTGATGGGCATTCTCCACCAAGGCAAAGGCCATTTTGTGCTGGGCAATGACTTTGCCCAGTGGCACAGACCACAAGAGGTTTTGCCCATTTTGGCCGGGGAACGGGAAGTGACCGAACTTTCGTTAGCGTGGGAGTTGCTGCGCTCCCCGCTTCCCTTGGTGGATTCCACCCATGAACCACGCGCTAGACGGCTTTACAGCGCCATTCGTCAAGACCTTGGCCTTGCCAAGACTGACTGGCAAACCTACAGGCCATTGTTTGACTTGACGGAAGACACGCGGGAAATCCTTGAAGATGACATTTATCGTGAGTTGGCGGGGGCCACTTTTTTCCAGCGGGAAAACCCTTTTGTGCGGCATATCGTACTTCGCAAGCGGGTTACGTTAGAGGATGCCGGGTTATTGACCAAGGTGGGTGTCGATGTACATCCCGACCGCAATCTGGTTAAAGATGTCCACCGGTTCAACGCACTCTTTGAAGACAAAGCTTTACGCACGAGCGAGGATTTCCGGGAAGCCTATAGGGAGGCTAGGCGTTTCGGCAAAGCCTTGGCTAAGCGCGGCAAGGGCGGCGGCTTTATGAAAAACCTGATGGAACAGCGCATCTGTTCCAGTATTCAAGCCGGATTGAATACCGCCAGGATGTTGCTGACTGGGCGCACCCTACACGAAGAAGACGACGATGAGGAATTAGACCTCTCCTTGGAAACCAATGAGGAGCGTTCAGTTCTTGAACGCCTGATTGCCCGCCTTGAGCGAATTGAGCATGATCCCAAGCTGAATGTTGTCATGCACTACTTGGAGGGTGAGAAATGGCTAGATCATGGTGTCATCATTTTCAGCCAGTACTTTGACACCGCTAAATGGATGGGTGATGCGCTGGCGGCGCGTTACCCCGATGAAGCCATCGGTTTGTATGCCGGGGCAGGGCGTAGCCGTCTTTACCAACAAGGCGACAGTGTTTATAGCCAACGCGAGACCTTGAAAAAAATGGTCGCCGAGCATGAAATTCGCCTCATGGTGGCTACCGATGCCGCTTGTGAGGGGCTTAACCTGCAAACTCTCGGCTCCCTTATCAATATCGACCTCCCTTGGAACCCTACCCGGCTTCAACAACGCTTAGGGCGCATTAAGCGTTTTGGCCAAGTGCGCGAAAAAGTGGACATGCTCAACCTTGTCAACGAACAGACGGTAGACGAGAAGGTCTATGAGCGACTCTCGGAGAGGATGCGAGATTGTTATAACCTCTTTGGTTCGTTGCCGGACACCATCAAAGACGAGTGGATTGACGACATCGAAACCTTGGGCGAAAAGATGGACGAGTACATCAATGCACAGAAGGAAGCGACGGGGTTTGATTTGCGTTACAACACCACTATGGAACCTTCCGAAAAAGACTGGCGGGATTGCTCGGAAGTTCTATCACGCAGGGATTTCGCCCAATTGATGACTACGGGATGGGGGGATGGGCGATAGATGGGTATATTTGATATTTGTGGGAAATAGGTGGTTTCTAGTACTGATTGAGTTCAAACAGTGTGCCGAAATTTTGCCGGAATTAGTCCAGCGTTTATGTGCATCGTTATGCGCTTTGCAACGGGCGGTGATGCATTTAGTTAACTACAAAACAATGAGATATGATGAAACCAAAGTAAATATTCGGCTAACCCGTCAGAGCCAGCGAAGCCCGCATTGACGAAATAAAAAAACTGCGGGACACACGAAGCAAATTCCTGTATAAATGCGGTTCATGGAAAACATGAACCCATTGCCAATCATTCCACCCCATCAGCCCGCCGTCTTCCGGAAGGAGGGAACGCCATTTTCCAAAGCCATCGTATCACTGACCAAGCAGGAGTACATCCAGCTTAAATGGGATGGCCGCTACTGGAAGCG
>Ga0209083_1000929_pt1 | contig 37217 bp, 32 predicted proteins | sample AM7aDNAmetaG_FD_184132 | JGI IMG/M metagenome (GOLD analysis project Ga0209083, IMG submission 184132) | Freshwater microbial communities from Finland to study Microbial Dark Matter (Phase II) - AM7a DNA metaG (SPAdes) (version 3) | ecosystem: Environmental > Aquatic > Freshwater > Lake ... | reverse complement strand
AATTTGTTCTAACTCTGGAAAAAAATAATCAAAATAAGGCGCCTTTTTATAATTAAAATAAATGGTTTTTAAACACTTTAACCGTTCATTCGGATAGTCAGCCAACTCCGCCACATTAATGGCCTGTGGAAAATGCGATTGTGTAGGAATGGTCAGCCACTTTCCCCCCTGGGGAGTTTTTATCTTGACCCGATTTAAAAAGCCATTTTTCTCATATTGAGCGTCGTCCAAAATTACAAAAACATCAGCATTGGCCATTTTGTAAAAATAACCAAGCCACGGAATAAAATTGGGCTGATGTATCGCTACCTTCATTGTTGCTCAGCAAGACACTTATAAATATACATAGTAAAATCATTCGGCCAATAATCTTGCCGTAGAACGGATCGGAAATTTAAATTACTATTCGCGAATTTCAACAATTCGCACGGATCAGTATAATGAGATCCTTCGCTTTTCGGCAGAATGGTTTGTGCATTCAAAAAATTTATTCCGACCGCATTCTTGCATACCCGGTACATTTCTAATAATGACGCATAAGTATATTGTTGCCAATGGGGTATTTCAATGTTAAAAACGCCTGACGCGACAACATAATCGAATGATCCCTCGGGAAACTCTTTCAAAGCTAGGTAATCACCTACTCTAAATTCAACCCCTTGATACTTTTGCCTTGCTTTTTCGATTGCAAACGGATTCATATCAACGCCGACATACCGACCCAAATTTTTTTTTCCATTTTCTGTGAAAAACCCGTACAAATCGCCGAAGCCGCACCCAAAATCTAGTATGTTTTTCCCATTTAAATTACCGATTTCACAAAGAATGCGAAATCGGATTTTTTGAGATGTCTCGCTACCCCACCCCAACGCCTTTGGCCCACTTTCATGATCCTGTAGCGCCCGGACAAAAAAACTGTTAAGAATTATGCTATCTTCAGAAAAATTATCCATAAAAATATTAACGTGTGATCCACCGTATCACCTCGAATGACTCCGCATATTCGCTACTAATCTGAATTCCCCGCGTCTTTGCCAAACTTTTAATAAATTCCGTCGACATATAAGGCCGATTCGTTTGGGAACGATAGCAAGAAAGAGCTGTAATCTTTTTATCCACATGCCTTGCCTGCAGAGAAACAAACGCTTCCGTTGAAAACGTAAGATTATTCCACGGTAGTTCATAACCCAAAATACTTGATTGCTTAAACGCACGGAATCCCTCCTGAGCAATAACTTGGTGATCCTGGTGCGTATCAAAATTAGAGGGAAGATACACAAGATCTGGATTCCACCGGTGATTTAATTCAACCATTTTTTCCAAAATTTCCTGCCGATAACGAGGGAACTCTCTAACGGGAAAATGAAACACGGCAAGATTGCTATCCGCCAGATTATATTCTTTGGCTGACTCTTTTAACTCCAATTCATGAATATCTTTTGGCTCGCCTTCACGAACAGATCCCTCCGCCACACTAAACACCGCGCATGCCAGACTTTTTCCCTCTTCAATAAACCGCGCCATGGTACCGCCACAACCAAACTCGACATCATCTGCATGAGGCCCTAATACCAATATTTTTTTAAATTGATTCATAACCTTTTTTTGCTTAAAATTTTACCGTATTATTGCTATTATAAGCTTATTTTTTTGAAAATCGCAACTGTCTCCCTTACCGCAAAATGAATTTTCTGCCCCAAAGCTCGGCGATATAGAAGCGGGAAAGTATTTCCCCGGTTAATGTGCCATGTCCATTCAAATAATTATCGAATGCTTTTCTCCATTTCTTGGAATCAGCGTATGAGGGCAGAAAAACCGCCTGTTCGATTGTTTCTTTCATATGTGTTGACAGTTTTCCTCTTAGCCACTCGTCTTCCGGCGTCGAAAATCCCAATTTGCTTTTTCTTAGGCGCACCGGTTCCGGTAAAATTCCTTTCATCGCCTCCCGCAACACTGCTTTTGTCCAACCATTTTTCATCTTCTCATCCAAGGGAAAAGAAGCAATTTTTTCAACCACCCGGTAATCCAAAAAGGGCAATCGCGATTCGAGTGAATGAGCCATGGAATTTTTATCTTCATACCGCAATAGAACGGGAAGGCTCCATTTGGTAATGTCTTCTTTTATTCTTTTTCCTAGGTCGCGGCGATAACCAAAATCGGCAGTTCTGTTCGAAAAATCGGCGGAAAACCCCGGTGCCAGCAATTCGCGAGCGCCTAAAATTGTTTTACCTATTTTAAAATACCTCAGCCCGCTTTTGAAATCCGTCGTTTTTAATATTTGGGGGGAAAGAAAAAATCTTAACGCTTCATCGCATGCCGCCGTCCAATGGCCATTTTGTATTAATTTTCTGAGATAGAAAATGTAAAACTTCCTATATCCGCACAACAATTCGTCACTACCTTGGCCATCAAGCAATATCTTAACCTTTTTACTGGCACCCTCCATCACAAACCATTGCGCCGCCATGCCCGTGCCGCTGAACGGCTCCTCTTGATGCCATATTATCGAATCAAGCGCGCTCAGGTACTGACCCGGGTCGGGAAAAATGAAATTTTTTTCTGCGCCTGTTTTTCCAATCACATCTTCGATATAATCACGTTCATCGAAACGGCGGTTCTCAAAACAAGAGGAAAAAGTTTTTTGGATGGCACCGACACTCGAAATATTTTCATGTTCAAGCAATCTGCTTACCAGGCAGACTATCGACGAAGAATCAAGACCTCCGGAAAGACATGACCCGACCGGAACATCGCTTCGAAGACGGATTTTCACCGCGTCTGTTAATAAACCCTTTAAATCATCTGCCGAAGATTGGAAAGATACCGCCGGATCGTGCACGCAATCTGAAACATCAAAATCCCAAAAGTTGTCGCTCTTTGACCCGCCGCGCTCATCGACAACAATCCATGAGGCAGGGGTAAGTTTTTTTATACCCTTAAAAAATGTCTCATCGGTATGGTCTAGGATTCCATCAGCCAAAAAATCATACATTAATCCAGGATTTACAACCCTTGGCAAGTCAAGTTCAAGTAGCGCTTTAATCTCGGACGCGAACGCGAAAATTTTTTCATCGTGCCAAAAATAAAACGGTTTTATTCCAAACCTGTCACGAGAACAAAACAATCGCCGTTTTTTTTCATCCCAAATCGCGAAAGCCCACATCCCGTTAAATTTTGGCAAGCATTTCTCGCCCCACTGCTCATATGCGTGCAAAATGACTTCGGTATCCGTGTGGGAACGAAAAACATGGCCCAGCGATTTCAGCTCCCTCCTCAACTCAATAAAATTGTAAATCTCGCCATTGAACACTATCCACAAAGAATTATCTTCATTGGCCAAGGGCTGGCGTCCGTTCCCACTCAGATCAAGAATCGATAGTCGGCACTGACCAAGCGCGATATTTTTTTGCGCGTAAAAACCCCTATCGTTTGGTCCTCGATACTTGATGGTTTCGACCATCCGCTCCACATCTTTTTGTTCGGCTTTCTTGCCGTTAAAATTAAATATTCCTGCAATGCCACACATTTTTTATTATAGCAATTTATGATATATCCTTAGCAATTTTTTGCTTTCTAAATTCCAGTTATAGATCGTATCGACGGCTTTTTTACCATTTTCCCCCATACGATCAGCAATGTCTTTATGCGACAATAAATAGCTGATTGCCTCTGCCATCTCGTGAGGATTGGTCGAATCCACGCATATTCCACATTTATTCCCCTCCACAATTGCACGCAAATTGGGAAAATCCGTAGCGATGACCGGTAAGCCCGCACCCATGTATTCAAACAATTTATTTGACCCGAAACCAGAATTTATATAATTTGAAAGCGGTGGAAAACAAATGATCCCGATATCGGAATCTTCAAGCAGTTCGGCAATTCTGTGGTAAGGCACTCTACCCATGAATTTTACATTTTTAACGTTACGGCTTTTAATCTCCCGCTCAAAAAACAAATCTTCGAAACAACCCACAATCACAAGCTCCACATTATGATTTAAAATTTCCATCGCATCAACCATTTCTTTGATTCCGTATTCTCGAGAAAGGCTGCCAACATAAATTACTCTTAAGGTATTCTTTATAATTGGGTCTGTTTTTCTCTTTTTTGAAAAATCAACTATTGGAAAATTAGAAATAACCTTAACATTTTTAATAGAAACCGAGGAAAAACTTTTTTTAATTGTTTCGTTTACCACAATAATAAAATCAAAATACCTTGCCGCTGTTTTTTCGAAAAAATTGAATATTCGCGAAACAACAGGTCTTATTAAGCTTGGAATCCAACGCCTGGTCAAAATATCGGCAGGCACATTCTCGTGGACATCATAAATAACCTTTGCGCGAGTTATTATTTTCAATACAACCATGGAAAACAACAATTCTGGGTCGTGAAAATGATACACATCCGCTTTTTCCATAAATGCAGCACAAAATGCTTTCCACGGTAAAATAAAAAACCGAGAAAAACGCCCTGTTTCCATTGATAAAGGAATGATCCGAATGCCTTGCATCTCCTCCGCTTGCCTGTGCCTAACTATAAAAACTACTTGCCAACCTGTTTGGGCAAGGGATTTCGCTTCCTTGTGAAATATTCTGGTATCATCGGCTAGGTGGCTCGTGGTTAAAATGCAAATTTTTTTCATAATCAGATGGAAGTAAATATACCAAAATAAGTCCAACCAATAAACCATCGGTAAAAAGGGCTGTTAGAAAAGGAACATTTGTCAATACAATCGTTACCATTCCCACCGCGGCTATAACCAAATTACGATCTTTATTTTTAGCAAACGAATCTAATAATTTTAGAAAAACTGCGAAACCTACTCCCCAAATCAAAAAACCCAAAAAACCGAAGTTCATAAATGCATCTCCAAAAAGACCATTGTTGGCGCTATTTGCAGGATCGCCAAAATACTGCGCTCCAATAAGATATTGTGGCTGAACTCCGTAGGGATATCTTGCAAAAATCTTAAACAAACTGTGCTGGGACAAATAGGTTATATCGTGAGTGGAGAAAAAATCGTAATAATCAAAAGATATTAATGCGGGCAAGAGAACCGTTCTGTTGGTAAAAAAGCTTGAAATCCACAGATTACCTGACAGAGAATATAATACCATACCCAACATTATAATACCCGAAAGGCATAGAGATACCCACATAAGTGGATTTTTCGATTTTACAACAACAATCAATCCCACCACAAATGGCAATACAAAGAGGTAAAGCCTGTTTCCGGTGACCGAAAAAAGAACAAGCTCGAGCAAAGCAACAAATAAGACATAAGCAATTTTTTTCTGTTTAGCAAACATCACAAAAAAAATAGGGTTAAACACAATCGCTAGCCAATTGAATAGATGGCTCGCAAAGGGAATATTGTAACTTACGAATTGTGCGCGGATATCGTAAACCTTCGATAAATCAAGGTTGATTAAAAAACCAACGGTTTTATACACAACGTAGATCGCCAACAATGCCAAAGTAAAAAAAAATATATTACATAGTACGTAAGCCTGATTTCTTTTAATAAAACGAACAGATATCCTGCTAAAAAAATTGAACAAAAAGAAAATAAACATAATGCATCCGGTTACCCCATACATATACGCAACGGATCCATTCGTTAATGCAAATAAAGTCAGCACGGGAACATATGCGAGCAGGAAAAAGAGCCATCCAGTAATACCCCCAACCGTTTCTTTCGTTTTCGGCATTATGATGAACACGACCACGAATAGTAAAAATGCTTGAATAAATTTAGAAATGTTAAGATCCAAGGTAAAAGATTGGTACGCCCAGATACTGGAAATATGAAAATAGTACACCGCGTTGAGCATCATCCAATAAAACAATGTTGCCGTAAACGAAGCGATTGAATTTTTTTTAATTCTAATAGTTCGATATCTAAACATGTTATTTCCCTCACTAAAAAAGACGAATTGCTTCCGTAACCCATTTTACCCTCAAACGATAAAGAATCGCCAAATAAATTAGTGCGGTAATGGCTTCATATGGAATCAACAAGTAAATATGCCCTCCAATCAACGATTTTACAGAAAAAGTCGCCCCAGCGATCAGCGCGTTTATTAGAACTGCTGTTTTAAGACCGGCCACATCCCTATCCACGCCCTCCGGATAGATCTTTCTTACCGAATAATACGTCAATAGGCCCAAGCAGACAAGTGCTAAGGAAAACGCGACACTCATTCCAATAAGGATTGAAAACCCCTTCAGTGATATCGCCAAGAAACTCAACCCAACAAAAACAGCCAACGCAATGCCAAGGTTTATTGTGTTTATCGGAGTAATTTTAACCGCGTCCAATATACTCCTAAACGCCACATAAAAACAATAGAATAAAAGCGCCAAAAACGTAATTCGTATAATCGGAACGGCTTCGATAAAATCCAGCCCTAGCCAATATAAAACAATCGTGTCGGAAAAAAAAATCATCTGAATACATAAGAAAACAGAACATTGTATAATTGCTTCTGTTAGTAAATTTATGTTTTTTTTGATTTCATTTTCCCTACCCTCTGCCATCAGCTTGCTAACTTTCGGAAGAAGCACAAGCCCTAAAGGCGCGATAACCGCCCCAACGCTGGAAAGCAAACTTTGGCTGATAGAAAGATAACCAACATCCCTAATAGCCATTACGTGAGCTGCCAAAATCGGACCAAATGAAAATAATCCGGCCAATACCATATCTCCAGCAAATCGCGGCAAACTATATGCCATCAATTCCTTAAAATGTCTCGTTATACCCACAACCGGGGCTATAATATCTTTTATAAAATATAAAGAAAAAAAAGTTCCCCCGATAAAAGTCCACAAACCTGTAGTAAAAATTAGCACTTCAATACTTTTCCCCTGCACTACAAAAATCACGATAATCGGTACCAACCCCATATTAATAATTTGCAACAGATTAAAACTTTTTACTTTCAGCGCGCCCCTAAAAAACGAATAAACCAGCCCGTGCAAAACAAGCCCAACCAACAACATCGAAAAAGAGATTACCAATCGCTCATAGCTTGGCGATCCAAAAACAAACGAAGCAAAGCTTTCTCGAAATAAATTAACAACGACGACAAAAAATAACGTAAAAATAAATATCGCATATCCCCCCGCCTGTAGATACCCCCTTCTCTGCGCTACATCTTTGGCCACAGCCAAGTATCTAGACAATCCAACTCCGAGCCCTAAAAAAAGGAACGGCTGAAACAATCCTATCGCACGCCGTATTAGAGAATAAACCCCCACCCCATCTGGACCCCAAAAAAACGCTAGTAAGCGATATGTGATAAAAAAACCGAACAAAACGGCTATTTCGACAACCGAAGTCAACATAACGTCGCCATAGAACCCAGAAAATTTTAATTTCATTTTATTCTGCCGTTATTTTAAAACACAACTAAGATTTTGGCTCGTTGACTTGACAATTAATCGTTTATTCAGCAAAAAACCAACAATCTTTTTGGCAGCATGGCCATTGCCATAATAACTTTTTTGACGTGAACGCGGATACGCCAGGTTAATTGCCAAAGTAATCGCTTCGCTGTCGGTTCCCACAAGGACATTCCATCCTTCAACCAACGTTTCCGTCCATTCAGTTGTTTTCCGTAAAGTTAAACAAGGAATCGTAAGCCAGTACGCCTCTTTTTGAACGCCGCCGCTGTCAGTTAAGATTTTTTTGGCGTTTTTCTCAAGCGCAAGCATGTCCATATAGCCGACCGGCTTAATAAAAAGCATATTAGTCGGTCCATTAAGCATATTAAGCTGATTAGGTTTGTTAAGTAAATCGGATTTGTTGAGTTGCTTAAAGGGCTTAAAAGACTTAATTATCTTAATTAGCTGAGTCTTAGTCCTCGGATGGACAGGAAAAATTACTTTTTCCTTTATTTTTAGAATCGCTTCGATAATCTTTTTTAAATTTTCCAGATCATCGGTATTGGAAGCCCGGTGAATAGTCAAAAGCAGGTATTCTTTTGGTTTTACGCCTAACTTATCCAAAATTTCCGTTTTAAGATTTTTTTCCTTTATTTTCAAAATATCGTACATTGTGTCTCCGACATTGAAAACATTTTTAACAATCCCCTCTTTTTTCAGATTCGATACCGCTGTTTTGGTCGGACAAAACAAATAATCCGAGATGTGATCGGTTAAGACGCGATTCACCTCTTCAGGCATGTTCATATCGTAGCTTCGCAAACCTGCCTCAATGTGCGCTACGGGAACATGTAATTTTTTTGCCACCAACGCCCCGGCCAGCGTGGAATTAACGTCCCCGACAACAATAACAATATCGGGAACTTCTTTCGTAACGATCTTTTCAAATTCGATCATTGTAAGGCCGGTCTGAGTGCTATGCGAACCTGATCCGATTCCCAGATTATATTCTGGTTTCGGAATATCCAAATCCTGAAAAAAAGCTTGTGACATTTCAAAATCATAATGCTGACCGGTATGGACCAGAACCGGCTTGATTTCGGGATGATTCCTTAATTCCCAAAATAACGGCGCAACCTTGATAAAATTGGGCCGAGCGCCAACAAGGACAAGCAGTTTAAGAGGGTTAAGTTGGCTAGGTTTTTTAGGCTTGGTTTCCATAAAAATCTTTGATCGCTTTAACAACCGATTCCTGTTCTTTTTTATCTAGCTCCGGATACATCGGCAAACTCAACACTTTTTTGGCGGCACATTCCGCTTCCGAAAAATCCCCAACCTTGTATTTTAAATATTCGAAAGCCGGCTGTAAATGCAGTGGTATGGGATAATAAACCATGGTTGGAACACCCTTTTCCTTCAAAAATTTTTGCAGCTGCTCACGCCGAGCCACCCTGATCGTATATTGATGATAAACATGAGTATTACCGAAGTTCACCGCGGGCGCAATAAGGCCATCAATATCTTTTAATCCTTCATTGTAATATTCGGCGATATCGGTTCTCTTCTTGTTCCACTCGTTCAAATGTTTTATCTTCACGTTCAAAATAGCAGCTTGGATCGAATCCAAGCGCGAGTTGACGCCCAAAGATAAATGACGGTATTTGTCCTGGGACGAAGAACCATGCGATTTCAGCAATCTTATTTTTTCATATATCCCGTCATCATTGGTCGCAACCATTCCTCCATCTCCGTAAGCACCTAGATTCTTGGTCGGAAAAAACGAAAAACATCCAGTATCGCCTATCGTCCCTGCTTTAACCGAAGTTTCAACGGTCGCACATGTCTCCAAATAACTTTTCTTTCTCTCATTTTTACTCTTCCCCCTGTTTTCGCTCTTCTCGCCTTCTTGCTGTTCCCGCTTTCTCGCTTTCTCGCTTACTTGCTCTTCTTGCTGTTCCCAGCTTACACGCTGCTCCGCTCCCAGCGATTGGGCGCAATCTTCAACAACCTTTAAATCAAACTTTTTCGCCACTTCCATGATCGCGGCCATATCGGCCATTTGGCCAAACAGGTGGACGGGAATGACGGCTTTCAACTTGCTAAGCTTACCAAGCTTACTAAGTGAATCAAGCTTAATAAGCAAATCAGCGGGGTCAAGGTTAAAGGTTTTGGAATCGATGTCAACGAAAATTGGTTTCGCGCCACAAGCAGCGATGGCTTCAGCGGTAGCAATAAATGTAAAGGGTGCCGTAATAACCTCGTCGCCTTCCTTAATCCCCAAGGCTTTCAAGGAAAGAAACAGCGCATCGGTCCCGGAGTTCAAACTGATGGCATGCTTAACACCCAGATAATCCACCATAGACTTTTCAAAATTTTCGACTTCTTCGCCACCGATAAAAACTCCGTTCTCTAAAACCCGGCTTACCGCTTCATCTATCTCAATCTTTAAATTATGGTATTGGGCTTGCAAATTAAAAAAATGCATATTAAATTATTTCTTGTTCGCTCACGTCACGAACGACACGAGCCGGAACACCCATGACAATCTTCCTGTCTGGCACATCACGAGTAACAACCGATCCGGCCGCTACAACCGCGTTCTCCCCTATCACCACGCCCGGCAAAAGGGTAGCGTTCGAACCGATGCGCGCACCCCGTTTAATGGTCGGGCCCTTACATTCCGACATGCCTCGCCCCATACTATTATCATTGGCCGTACTCACTTCATCGCCGAAAAATACATTTTCCTCAATAATCGCGTTTGCGGTAATATGCGATCCGGTCTGGATCCGCGATCCGTTGCCAATCTTGGTATCGGGTTCTATCATAACCAGCCTTCCAATCACAACCCGTTCTCCAATTACATTGTTCTCCCTAATCGACGCTAAATCCCCCACCATCCCCTTATCGCCAATAGTAGTTCCTTCGTATATGATTGCTTGAACGCCAATCACGCAGTCGTTGCCTATGGTAAGGGGACTAAAATCCTGTGCCACCTTCATGCGCATTGAAAATCCGGTTTTCGGTTTTCTTCCCAAAACAGCTCCATCATCGATATAAGCGTTATTTCCGATATTAACGTTCTTGTGAACTATGACGTTATGACCAAAATAGGCGTTATCCCCGATATTAACACCATCTTCTATAACAACATTATTACCAAAAACGTAGCCCTTTCCGATTTTAGCATCTTCGGAAATCATTTGTTTTTGGGTATTTTTTTCCATTATTTTTCAATATTTTAATAAAACCGCACAAATTATATCGGCACGACGAATTCTTTTTCTTGGCGAAAAGATCGGGAACACACGCCACACACAGCTTTGTTTTCCTTAAATGAAAGTCTATTGCCACACTCGCAAACCCAACCGATAAACTTTGCCGGAACACCCACAAACAACGCGTAGTCAGGAATATCTTTAGTCACTACCGAACCGCCTCCCACCATAGCCCATTTGCCTATTTTATTTCCGCAAATAATCGTGGCATTCACTCCCAGCGAAGCCCCTTCTTGCACGCAGGTCGGAAGCCATTTTCCGTATTTTGGAAATTCAGATTTAGGATACTTCGCCCTTGGTATCAAATCGTTAGTAAATGTAACCGACGGCCCAACAAAAACATAGTCTCCTAATACTACCAAATCCCAAACATCGATATTTGATTCTAATTTGACACCATTACCAAGAACCGCTTTCGACCCAATAAAACAATTATGGCCAATTGTACAATCTTCCCCGATAACCGCGCCTGCCAAAACTTGGCTGTTGTGCCAAATTTTTGTTCCTTGACCAATTTTAGCCTCGGGCGAAACTTCGGCGGTTTTATGAATGATAGGATCCATATAATTTTTCTATAAGCTGAATTACCGGCAAAACATCTTGAGGAATAACCCCTTGCTTCTTTTCCAGATCGCGATACACAAATTGATGCAAATTCTCTTCGGCCAGATTTTCTTTTGAAGAAAGATTGATCGCTTTGCCGTCGATGATGAATTCCCGTTTCCACGGATCGTTGATCGCCGCTCCTACCGACACGCGCCACGAACAGTCATAATTGGCACCTTTGATCGTGCCGACGCCGGTTTTTCCGTCAAATTGGTCCATTTTTACCTCCAAAGCCGGACCAAACAAATACAACAACAGCTCAAAGTAATGAACTCCCAAGGTGAACAGCGGCCCGCCCGATAATTCCCGATCGCCCTTCCAACCCTTGAAATAATGGTCATCCCGATAAACCGAAATGTCCATTTTTATATCGTAGTGTTTGGCTTTATCGATTTTTACCTCTAATCTTTTGACTTCGGGATGATAACGCAACTGCTGAACCACGAAAATATCTTTCCTTTTGGCCAGAGTCTCCACGTGTTCGGACTTCAAAGCCAGCGGTTTTTCGACCAACACCAACTTTCCGGCGTCGACTGCCGCTATGGCGATCGGATAATGGAGATAGTTCGGCGCCAAGATCACAACACAGTCCGTTTCCGGGTTTTTGACGATCTTTTTCCATTCTTCTCCCCGCCCGTGGGTAATATCGCACACATCAACAATCGTGCCTCCGGTTTCCAGGATGGCCTGCAGATGTTTGCGGAAAATGAATCCTGTTCCGATGATGGCAAATTTCATAGTAATAGCTAACTAAGCTTACTAAGTTAATCAAGCTAACTAAGTAAATTAAATTCCAAACAACACACCTAATTAATCAAATCTGCTAAGTTGAGTAAACTTGCTTAATTAGTATTTTTACTTAGTAAGCTTACTAACTTGATTAACTTAGTTAGCTTGTTCTTAAAAGCGGTATACATTCTCAAACTCGCGAGATTTGATCGCGTTGCGCGTATCGATCACCACTTTGGCATTTTGGGCCAGTGTCTCGTAGTCGAATCCGGAATGATCGCACAAAATAATTACCGCATCGTAATTTTTTACCGCTTCAAGTCCGTTTTCGATTGATTTCATTAAAATCGGCTCTTTATTTTCCAGCATGAAATTACCCGCCGCAATCCGCAATTCCGGTATCAGATGATCGAAATAATCAACTTCGGCACCCTTTCTCATTAAATTAGGGACAACGTCGTAAGCCGCGCCTTCGCGGGGATCGTTGATGTCTTTTTTGTAAGCTACTCCCCAAACCAGGATTTTCGACCCCTTAATCGCCTTTCCTTGGCGGTTTAAAGCCGTAATCGTGGAGGTAACGACATAATGGGGCATCTGTTCGTTGATCTCCCCGGCCAGCTCAATAAAATGGGCCCAAAAATTATATTCTTTCGCTTTCCAAGAAAGATAAAACGGATCAAGCGGAATGCAATGACCACCTACTTTGGGCGATGGATAGAACGCTTGAAAGCCGTAGGGCTTGGTTTTAGCCGCTTCGATCACTTCCCAGATGTCGATGTTCATTTTTCCGGCCAGCATCGCCAGTTCGTTGATCGCCGAAATATTGATCAGGCGGTAGGTGTTTTCCAGGATCTTGGTCATTTCGGCCGCGCGCGCGGAAGATACCGGATGGACGTGTTTTAAGAATTGGCCGTAAAACAAACCGGTGATCTTGGTACATTCCGGCGTAATCCCGCCCACCACTTTGGGCACTTCGTTAAAGGGTATCGTGTTCCCCGGATCGATGCGCTCCGGCGCGAAAGCCAGGTAAAAATCCTGACCGCACTTTAAGCCGGATTCTTCGAGCATCGGCAAGATCACCTCATCGGTCGTACCCGGATAAGTCGTGCTTTCCAGAATGATCAGCTGGCCCGGCCGCAAATGTTTTTTGATTTCCTTAACGGAATTCACGATATAGGATATGTCGGGGATCTTGTACTTATCCAGGGGGGTTGGCACGCAAATAATAATAACATCGGCTTGGTCCAGCTTGGAAAAATCCGTGAACGCTTCAAACTTTTTGGCATCAATAATTCCTTGAAGTTCGCTGTCTTTAACATCCTGGATGTAAGACTTCCCCGCATTCAACTGGTTTACCCTTTTTTCTTGGATATCGATGCCATAAACCTGCATTCCAACCCTCGCGATCTCTAAGGCGTGAGGCAATCCAACATAGCCCATTCCGATAATGGCAACTTTAGCTTTTTTCTCTTTGATCAGATCGTAAAGATTCATGTGATTAACCCTGTTTTACCCAGGGTCGCGCGTAATAGTTAATTATACTAAGGTGTTTTCCAGATTTATCAAGTCGTTCGCCGGCTTTTCTATCCAACCAGTAAACGATTGATAACCTGGCGCGTAGCCGAACCAACATAACCCGTGCCGGATTTTAAGCCCAAGGGATTCAAAACCTCGGAGGCGTATTTTTCTTGGAAGCGGATGACGGCGCTTTGGGTTAAAGAGAGGAAATTGCCGGACACAATGGCTTCCGGGTAGATTGAAGGACCCTGGGCTTTAAGAAATTCCTGGAGGCATTTTACTTCCGGGCCGCTCGCGCCCAAAGCCAAGTCCGCGGTTATCGATGAACAAGTTGTCTTAACGGCCTGGTTTTGGGAAGCCAAGATAGTCTGGATGCGCGCGATCTCCTTTTTCAAAGAACCGATCCGGGCCAGCAAATTCGCGATCTCCGCGTCCGAACTTGGGGGTCCAAGCTCTTCTTTTTTATCCTGGGTTAAAGAAATCGTGAACGAATAAGAAATTATCGGCTGGATCCCATCGAATCCACTTACTTTCCCTTTGACGAATTGAACAAGGGTCAAGGAAGAATAGTTGGTGTCGAAGTTAGCCAGAGAAATGCTTCCTTGGTTTTCGCTGTTGAGCGGAAAGGTTTTTATCGAACAAGTCCCACGGATGTCGCACAAAAAATAACGGATCGAGAATTGCTCGTTTTTTCCGCCGAAAACATCAAGCTTTAAATTGCCCTTCCCCCCGACAATCTTCTGCCAATTGCCCGCGTAATAAGTGGAATTGTAAAGCACCGAAAGAGTCGCTTCCCCGGATGTTGGAAGGTAATTGATCTTTGGCGGCACTTTCAGCTTTTTCAAATTTTCGTTTTTGTAGCAAAACTCGGGCCCGTAAGAACAATCGTTGATCGATACGGCCATCAGCCAGTTGGAGAAGATCTGGTTAAAATCCTCGGGCTGGCCATTTTTCTTCAAAAAGGAATTGATCGATCCGATTCCCGTTTCGTTCGAAGACATAGTCTCTGAAATGATATTAACCCCGTACTGCTCCACCAGATAATGAACAAAAAGACTGGCCGAAGCGTAATCGGGCTCTTCGTTAAGCCATTCGGTAACCGAATCCTGGGGATCCGCGAGAAAAACTTTCACCCGCTCTTCCAAATTACTACCGTGATAGGATTCATCGTAACCGAGCAAGGTCGAACTGAAATCGGCACGAGCCTCGTTTAACCAGTCATCTTCGGAAACGGAGCGGATAACATCCTTTTGGTTAAAATCGATCAGATGAGTGAATTCATGAGCCAAATAGATCTTTGTGTTCACGGAAAGCATTCGCCGGGCATTCAAATAGACCATTTCCCGCTCGTTGGAAGTGGGTACCTCCAGTTTTGAATAACCATCGGCCGCGCTGAAATACCCGCCGGCTTCCTTGATCATCGGATGGACCAGTATCGTGATCTTCCCGTCTTTATTGATATTGGAATTAAAATCACTGCCGTAGATATCGGTAAGCTTGGGATAAATATTATCGGAAAATTCCACGCCCAGATCCTCGAACGCTTTATTATAATTTCCCTGGTCTTTTTCGCTCAAAGTGGACCACCATAAATCGTCAACATAAAAATAAAGCTTGTCGGTCGATACCACCAATCGGGACGCTGTTTTGGTCCTTCCCTTGCTATCGTATGTTTTATCGATAGTGAAATTCTGGTTATCCCCGACAATATCGGCAAAAACCGCGATCGGAAACAGACCGAACGCCAAAATACAGCCGACCACGGCCAAAACCGATATGATCGCTTTTTTTATAATCACCTGATCCATAATTTCGTCTCTGGCTTTAACTTAGCCAAATTCCAGTCCTTGCCTTGGAAAAACCACTGAAAATTATATATTAAGTTTAACAGAATTTTCCCAAAAAAAAAGCCCGCCCATCCTGCCGCCATCAGCGCCAATCCCCTCCAATCTCGCAGCGTCCGGGACGCTGCGGGATTCTATCTACCGATAAATAGCTTTATAGCCGATCCGTGAATCAACAAATTCTTTCATTGTTTCAGGCTCTTTGAATATCTTATTAAAAAAGGTTCTATTTGTTATTGATGGAAAATTGTTTTGGCCCAAGTAATCCAAGTAACTTGACCATCGATACTTTCCTAGGAATCTTTTGGCTTTAGCCGCGTCTTCTACGCCCTTCTCCTTCCATCCGGGGCTGATTATTGAAACCGGATTAGTATGAATATACACGAACAGCGTTTTCAAATAATCGTTATCGCCGACATATTTTGCTTCAAATCTTCCTTGGAACAGCGCCCCCATGCGTTCATACCGCGCATTGAAATACTGCGCGTAGCCCTTACAAAATCTTGAAACAAATACCCTTACGCCATCCGGCTTTAGCTGGCGCACAAGCAAATGAACATGATTAGGCATAAATACAAATACCAAAATTTCCACCTGCTTATCCCTGTCGTCACATTGATCCAACCTAGCCGCCACAGCGTCCGGGATGCTGCGGGCTTTAATTCTAATTTCTTGTTTGAGTTTCGCCCTTTTTTCTCTTTGCCGCCGTATCGTTACCGACTCTTCTCGATTAAATTCATACAAAGCGAAAATTCCCCGCCAGTTGTCTTCTCCGTCCATAAACAGCGGACGGCCATCAACGCTACGCGCGGTAATGTGATAAATTTCACCATTGATAAATTCTGTTTTCCTTTTTGGCATATAGACTATCTATCGGCCCCGCAGCGTCCCGGACGCTGCGAGTTTCTTAGCCAATGTATCACAGGAGTTAAAAAAAGAAAATACTGCGCGGATTCCTAAAACCGCAGCGTCCGGGACGCTGCGGGACTGAACCTGGCTATTTTGATTCGATTGAGGGTAGGCAAAGCAAAACCCCCTCTTGCGAGGGGGGATTTGCTACGTCATACGAATGACGGTTAGATCAACACTGTTCCAATTACTGAACGGTTACTGTGTTGGTCTTGAAGTCATCGCTCATGTAGCTAGACACGGTGTTCGTACCACTAGCTTGGGTATTCCAAGTGATACCAAACACTCTCATGTCGAACGTACCGGCTTCGCCTTGCTTCACCGCATCCACCGTGAATGTGATGGTATCATCCTCGTTGACCAAATAGTAATTACCGTCTTCGGTAACACCACTCGGCTTGGAGTAGATAGCAGTCGTAACAGGCGTAGCGGTATCAATATCGTTGCTCTCAACGTATTTAACGCTGAACGCATTGGTTTTCGGGATATAAAGATCACCGCCAACCGCCTTAACCTTGATCGCGATAGTTCCTTCAAGTGAAGAGGCTATCCCGGAATTGGTATCCTTGTTGGTTCCAACAAGTTTGGCAGACGATAACGTGAATTCAGGAACCGCCTCATAAGCATAAACTAGGTTGCTCGTGAGGGTGGTGCCACCGAATAAGGTTACCGTGTCATCCGCGGAATTGACCGCCTCGACGTTGGCTGCGTTGATCGTCATGTCCACGCTGAGCGTGCTGGTAGCAGTATCAAGGTTCTGCAAATCAGCCTTGATAGTGTAAGACTTGGTCGCGTCTTGGGCGATGATGGATTCAAAATTGCTGAAATCCCATTTACCGCCAGACAGATCGCCAGTGGCGAGTTCATCGGTACCATCATAAAGGTAAACCGTGGAAATCGCATCACCGGAATCGTTGATGGTCACATTGTTAAGATCAGTAAATTTGATCTTGTCCTTGGTGGCCTTCGCTTTGAAGACGAACAAAGTTACCCCATCGATTTCGCCGGTCGTACCGGACGCAACGTTGCGGTCATTGGGCGTATTCTCATCCTTGCTGAAGGAGAGTTTGGCCTCATTTGATTCAGCAACTTTGACGGTAACAACCCTGGCGGTAAGATCCGCGTCCGGGCCGTATTTGTTCAACCCAATCCCGTCAATGGCTCTTACGCCATCTTGCCTAACATTAACATCGATCCCGGCCAAACCAGCATCCACTTTCGTGGATTTGATGCTGTCAACCGCGTCAACCTTGACGGTCAAGACTTTCGTCTCGCCCTTCTTGACAACGGTATTCAAACCGGTAACCGTGGTGTAATAATCGGTACCATCCTTGGTAAGAGTATCGGAATCCAAAGCCTTGGAACCAACCTTGGTATCTCCGTCATAGATGTACAAATCCGTGAAGAAATCGCTGGCTTTAGCCGCGAAAACAACTTTCACGCTTTGCACAGTCATATCGGAATCCGTGGCTTTCACTTTGATACCCAAAATGCCGATCTTCGCGTCTCCTTCATAAACTTTGGCATTGGAAGGAGAAGAATTCAAAGTAACAGTGATGTCACCCTCTGTACCAGTGACTGCACCAGTACCAGTTCCCGTTCCTGTGCCAGCGCATGACAAACCAGTCGTCGGGCTGAAACCAGTGGTAGACGTGCAACCAGCCGGAAGCGTTCCCGTACCAGTGCCAGTTCCCGTGCCAGTTCCCGTCGCGGCGGCGGTCAACATCGCGTTCAATTTAGCTCTTGTTAAAGCGCCTACAAAACCAGTTCCTCCGGTTAATCCAGCCGGAGTTAAAACTTCGGCTTTATATGTGTCCTGGAATTTGACAACGGCGTTCTTGGTCAACGCGCCGAAAGTCAAAGTCTCAAGCCCGGGGGACCCGGCTCCACTGAAAGCAACCTGAAAAGTGGGATTCAAATTCAACAACGCTTGTAAACATTTAACATCGGTGCCGGAGGCTCCCATTGTTAAATTCCTGGAAAACGTGATCCCGGCGCATGCGCTAGGAGCTGTTGTGACTGTACCTCCAGCTGTGGTGGTACCCGTGGATGAACCTGTTAATTGTGTTTGCAAAGCCGCCAATTGCGCTGTTAAAGCGGTGATCTGGGCTTGCAATTCGGCAGATGTCTGGGCACTGGCGTTTGCGCCAGGAACCAAGATAGCTCCTAATGCCAGGCATAAAATGCCGGCCATGATTTTTTTACTGAACATAATATTATTGTGTGTTTTTCTAAAAAACCTTTAATTACTAATGTCACGCCGACCTTTGCTTATTTTTATCCCCCGCCTTCCGGCGGCGGCTTTAATATAATCTCACAACCAAAGCTTTTAAGTTGCGAGATCGTGACTACTTAAATTTGATGTGTAAAGCTTTTCCGTTGTTAGAATGTAATTCCCCGATATCGACAGGGATCAATTTTTATTCGGCCAATGAGCTGCGCAGATATTGATCAAGCGCCTTTCCGTATTGACCGCCTTCGTATAACGCCTTAACCTTTACCAAATCATTTTTCTGGTCTTCTGTCAAGGTAGGCTCCTCCCAATTTCCGATCAAAGCCCGGATAATTGCCTGGTCATCGGATACACCCCCAGACATCTCAACCGTGCTAGTCGCTTCCTCATTATCCAATCCAAGCATCGCATTGACCTGTGTTTCCCTGGCATCGATACTCTTTAATGAGGCAACCGCCTCTTTGGAAATCACAGCAGCCTGCTTGGGATTTTCCCTGACCAAGGTGGCCACTTCTTTTTTGGCCGTTGCTTTGGCGACTTGAAATTCCTTAATGGCTTCCGGCAGATTCTGAACCCTCTTTTGCTGGGACACTGCGTTCAATTCCTCCAGCCTCTTTTCTGCTAGCTGTAAATTCGCCGCCGGTCTTTGGTCTTTATTGGCCAGCGTGGCCAAACCCTTTTCAGCGGCCAGCTTCACGGAATAAAGCGCGTCCCCGGGCAAGGCTCCCTGGGCAAAGATGAATGTGCCACCGGCCAAGCCAATGACTATCAACGAGGCCAAAGCCATCCGATATTGGAACAAAAGATTGTTGAAAAGCGCGGCCAGTGATTGCTTCTCCGCCAGCGCCTCTGCTCCTAAAACGCGGCTTTTAGTCAAACAAACCCATTGTTGATTGGGTTTTATCTGCCTTAAAGTTTTGATTTGGGCGAGGATCTTTTTTTCTTCCATATTCGAACGCTTTTAAGCGCTATACAGCTATGACGTAAATCGAGGAGAAATGTTACGCGGAGGGGGGAAGCGAGAACAGCAAGAAAAGCAGGAACAGCGAGAAAGCGAGAAGAGCTGGTAAGCTTACTAAGCTAACTAAGTGAGTAAGCCAGAAAAGCGAAAAAGCTGGAACAGCGAGACAGCGAGAAGAACTAATAAGCGAAAAAGCTAAAACGACGAGAAGAGCAGAAAAGCGGGAAACAAAACTACACAGAGAAACGGTAAAATAGATGACAAAAGATAGGACATTATGTCCTATCTTTTGCCCTAATAAAGCGGAAAGAGCTTAAAGTTGGGTCCTCTGTCCTACCTAACCACAAAAAATTTAGGCTAATCGGGTTTTTAACTCGTTTAAGGCACGGTGGATCAACACCCGGGTGGCTTCTTCGGAACGGTCCATCAAATGAGCAACTTCTTTGACCGGCAGATCTTCCAAATAACGCCAGATAATGGCATTTTGATAGTCCTCGCTTAAACCCTTCAGGGCTTTGCGCACCTGTTCCAAGTCCGAAGCGGCCATGGCAACCTGCTCTATATTGGTCTTGGAATCGGCTAACTGGATATTTGAATCTTCGATGGAAACCAATTGGGCCTTGGCGTTGCTCCGGTAATGGTCAACAACCAAATTTCGGGCGATCTTGTACAAGAACGCCTGTTCATTTTTAATATCGCTCCCAGGGGCCTTGTAAGCCTCGTAACCGCGCAGGAACGTTTCGGAAGTAAGGTCTTCGGCCGCTTCGCGGGAATTAACGCGCAAAAAAACATACCGGTATATCTTAGCCACATAACGGTCGTAAATCTTGCTGAAATTTTTATTGGTTTCATCCATCGTTACTAAAAAAGCGGGACGTCATGCCCCGCCATGATATTCTTAATACAACCTTAAGAAAGGTTAACTTTCATTTTGTAATAGGTTTTGTTCCTTTCCCCCACCCGTTCGATCAACCCTTGTTTTAATAAGGACTGAAAATCACGCCGAATCGTCCGCTTGCTGATATTGGGAAAGATCTTCTGGATCTCCCAGACTTGCGCCTGCCCTTTCTCCTTAAGGAATTCGATGATACTTCGCTGGCGTTTGATCTGGCTTTCCGTCAAAACCCCGAGGTCGTCTTCTTCTTCGTCATCGGCCGCTTCGCTTTCTTTGGCCTCAATAAATACCTGGGCCGGTTGTTCTATCGGCGCCATCAATGGCGCGGGTCTTACCACTTGGATCGAAAACGGTATCCGGCCTTCGACCGGCCTTTCCTCTCCGGCTGGTGCTTTTTCCTTGATTTGCTCTTTGGGGTTGATTGAAACCTCTTCTTTAACTTTAATATCGCCAGCCTGGTTTGCTCGCGAAACATCTTCTAAGCTACCCAAATCCCGATTAATTTTAGCATATTCCTGCTGGATTTCCAAGATATCGGATACCGCGACCCAATTCTGGCTAATAGCTACTTGAAGATAGCTGTCCATGATATCCAAGCTTTCTTTCAAGGAAAAACCATTGCTTTCCTTTTTGCCTCCAACAAAGGAAGCCAGAATATCATCGGCCGCTTCGCGCGCCCGGCATCTTAACGGCTCTTTTTTGGGTAAAAGAAGCGTAAGATTGTAAAGCCTCACGGTAAGCAGAACCAGGTTTTCTTTGGTCATGGGTTTGATGATTGATAGCTGATCATTGATAAATAATCACTTGACAACTGATTACCGATAAATGATCATTGATAAATGTTAATAATGAAGGGTCGGACATACTACCGGCGCGGGGCCCCAACATGGTACATCCTATCTCTATATCTACACTTAAAAGGCAAAATAATCAAAGCCCCACGCCCTATCAAGGCAATGGGACGTTGACCTTCAACGGCGCGCCATTCTCCCCTCCTGGCGTCCCGGCTGGTTCTTTTGAAGATGTCCAAAGAAAATTAACCATTCTCTCCATTGTTTTTTTCGATATATTGTCGCCGGCCGGCCATTTGGAAACGGCTTCCACCTGGTCGTTTAAAACACACTGACTGTCAAAAAGATACAAAGCTTCATTGCTATTGGCCAGGCTGCCCGCGTAAAGCAAATCCGCGGGCACCAGCGGCGCAGACTCGTCATCGGTCCGTTCCAACAGATACAAACCTCCAGGCGCGACAACGGCCGGTCCAAAAAATATCTTGATTTTTTGTTTTTTGTTTTGCAACTGCCAGCCTTTTAAATCAACGGGGTCCAAAGAGATATTCTTCAACTCGATCCATTCGTCGGAATAACTCTTAAGCGATCCCATCCAGGCCACTTCGTTGATGATAATGGAGTCGTGGCGCGGCACGGCCCCGGTTTTTACGCAAAGCGCGGGCTTAACCGCAAAAGCCTTGGCCACCGACGCTTTAGCGGAAGAGACCGTTTCCGATTTCCCAATTCCACCCGGGGAACTTACCTCATCTTTTTTGTCCGTTCGGGAAACAACCAAGGCCGATCCGTCCGGAAAAACCTGGCCGATCTTTGCCAGCGAAATACCAAAAATTCCCCGCGCGACGAGCAAAGAAAGACCCGCGAACAGGGATAACCCCAGACAAATTATCAATATCGATCTTTTTTCCATAAATAAAAGTTATTATCCCAATATACAATTCCCGATATTGTCCCAATATTAAAGAAAAACCCTTTTTTTGGCAATATGCCGTCTTATGCCTGATATTGCCATTACCTTCGGTAGCATTTCCCCTCTGACACCACCACCCTCGCTAAATTTTATTAAGCAACAAAAAGATACGGCAAAAACCGCTTTCGCGGTTTTTGCTTCGATCGGGATGATTGAATTTTAAAGACCGCTTAATTCCTTGATCTTGGAAACAGACAGAATGGAAATCCGCCCATCTTTGGCGACAACCGACAGACCGAGGATGTTGCCTTCGATATCGAAAACCGGACTGCCCGTAGCCTCGGAATTGTCGATAATGCTTGTTTCGATCGAGTCGCCGCTAATACTTCTTACCACCCCTTCATTGACGATCTTTTTTACGGACAAATTACCGTACAAGAATATTCTTTCGCCAAGGACCAGATCTTCCATCGGAAAGAAACTGCTGGTCGTTAGATTCGTTTTTTCTACTTTAATCAAGGCTAGATCGGCGGTTTTATCCCTTTTGAGCACCTGAAAAGCTATTTTTTGGCCTTCGATGAAAACCTCGGTGCCGCTGTTAAGAGGCATCGGGCTGGAAAGGGTCGCCACCAGGCCATCACTGGCCAAGATCAAACCGCTTTCTTCTATGACCACTCCTTTCGCGGTTTTTGACGTAATGTTCACAACCGTATTGGCTACTTTTTCCACCGCCGTTTTCAAGGCTTTATTCTCCTGGATGGTAGTAAGCTGCTTTTCCGTAACATAGACCTGATTCTGATCCAGTCTGTATTTGTAAAACAGCGGAACTTCCACAAAATACGGCCACAACACTTGATCGGCAAAAACGGCAAATACGCCCGCCGCCAAAATGATTAAGATTGTTTTGATCCCTTTTATTTTCATATTGCTTTCTCGCCTTTTTGCTCTTCTCGCTGTTCCAGCTTTTCCGGTTTAACCATTCACCAGCACCTTGGCTGGTTTTGGCGTTGCCGGATTCTCCAGAACAATAACCCCATTCTTGAGATCGACGATCACCCGGTCGCCCTCGCTCGTTTCCCGGGAAACGATCTTTAAAGCCAAAGTGTCCAAAACCATTTTCTGGATCACGCGTTTCAGCGGGCGCGCCCCAAGATTCACGTCAAAACCCCGTTCGACCAAAAATTCTTTGGCCGCTTCCGTAACCTCGATCCTTATTCCTTTAGCTTTGAGCCTTTTACTTACTTTGTCCAATTCGAGATCAACAATACGCCTGATCTCGACCTTGTTCAAATAATTAAAAATCACGATCTCGTCGATGCGGTTCAAAAATTCCGGGCGGAACGCTTCTTTTAACACCCCCATTACTTTATCGCGCAAAGTTTCTTTTTCTTTTGAGCCAGCGTTATTCAACGTGAAACCGAGAGACGCGTTTTTGGCGATCAAATCGGATCCGATGTTCGACGTCATGATCAAAATCGCGTTTTTAAATGAAGCAACCCTTCCCTTGGCATCGGTCAGGCGACCGTCTTCCAAGATCTGTAAAAGGATATTGAAAACTTCCGGATGGGCCTTTTCCACTTCGTCCAGCAAAACCACCGCGTAAGGCCTCCTTCTGATCTTTTCGGTAAGTTGGCCTCCTTCCTCGTAGCCTACGTAGCCGGGAGGCGACCCGATGATCTTGGAAACCGTGTGTTTTTCCATGTATTCGGACATATCCATGCGGATCAAAGCGTTTTCGTCGTTGAATAAAAACGCAGCCAATGCCTTGGCAGTTTCGGTTTTTCCAACGCCGGTCGGACCCAAAAACATGAACGAGCCCAACGGCCGGTTCTCTTCCGCGATTCCCGCCCGCGACCGCCGAATGGCATTCGAGATCGCCGTAATCGCCTCTTCTTGTCCGATGATCCTTCTTTTAATGATATCCTCCATCTTCTCCAGTTTTCGGGCCTCTTCTTCCAGTAAACGCATTACCGGAATTCCCGTCCAAACAGAAACCACTTTGGCCACATCTTCTTCGGTGACCGTTTCCTTCAGCATCGGTCTTCCCTTCTGCAAACGCCCTAACTTCCTCTCAACGGCGCTCAATTCCTTCATTAGTTGTGGAATACGGGCATACTTCAATTCCGCCACGCGCCCGAGATCACCATGTTTTTCTTCCTGTTCGATCTCAAAACGGCATTCATCAAGTTGTTTTTTTAAGGATTTTATTCTTTCGATGGTCTCTTTCTCGGATTTCCATTTCGCCTCGATCTCATTGGCCTTCTCTTTCAGGTCGGCCAGCTCCCGAGCGATCACTCTAGCCCTTTGTACCGGACTTTTCTCCCGTTTTAAAGCCTCGTTCTCCACCTCCAGCTTCTGGATCTGCTTACGCAGAGTTTCGAATTCCAAAGGCTCGGATTCTATATCCAAACGCAACGAGCTCATCGCCTCGTCCATCAGATCGACAGCCTTGTCCGGTAAAAACCGGTCGGTGATGTAGCGGGCTGACAGTTCGACGCAAGCGTCCAACCCGACCTCATCGATCTTGACGCCATGATGCAGCTCGTATTTGGCCTTCAATCCGCGCAAAATTGCTTTGGCATCGTCAACCGTAGGTTCGGACACAAAAACGGGTTGGAAACGGCGTTCCAAGGCCGGATCGCGTTCGATGTATTTTTGATATTCCTTTAATGTCGTGGCGCCGATCGCTTTCAATTCTCCGCGCGCCAAAGCAGGCTTCAAGAGATTCGATGCGTCGATCGCGCCTTCGGCCGCCCCGGCCCCCACCAAAGTATGCAATTCGTCGATAAAGAAAATGTAGCGTCCCGCCGCCCGGTCGATTTCGCGCAAAAGGGCCTTGATCCGATCCTCGAACTCGCCGCGGTATTTCGTGCCGGCGATCAGCGAACCAAGATCCAGCGCGATGATCTCTTTGTCTTTCAAGCTTTCCGGCGCCTGGCCAGAGTTGATCTTCTGAACCAAACCTTCCACGATAGCCGTTTTACCGACACCGGCCTCGCCGATCAAAACCGGATTGTTTTTGGTGCGGCGCGACAAAACTTGCATCAACCGCCTGATCTCATTATCGCGGCCGATCACGGGATCAAGCTTTCCCAAGCGCGCCAGAGTTGTTAGATTGCGCGTATATTTTTCGATCACCTGGTATTTCGATTCCGGCTCCGGGTCGGTGATCCTCTGTCCGCCCCGGATTTTTACCAACTCCTTTAAAACAGTTTCGTAGTCCAGCTTGCCGAATTCCAAAGTGGCGGATCCGCCCCCGGACTGGAGGAAACCGGCTTTATCCAAGATCTCTTTTGCTTTCGATGCGGTGTTCAATAAAGCCAGAAAAAGATGTTCCACCGAAATAAACTCATCACCCATTTTTTGGGCTTCCTGCCTCGCTTTGTCCAAAACCTTGGCCATGTCCTGCGTAAGATAATATTGGCCGAACGCCTGCTGAGCCATAGTTACGGGAAGTTTGTCGATCGATAGATCCGCTTTCTTTTTCAGATTTTCCGCGTCGATCCCCAGCCGCTCCAATAAATTCAGAACCACGCTTTTCTCCTGTGACAAAAGCGAATACAAAAGATGCAGCGCGTCAATCTGCTGCTGTCCTTTCTCGCGGGCAAAATCTTGCGCGAACAAAATCGCTTCCTGGGCTTTATGCGTAAAATTTACTCCGTTCATAGTATTATGGGTCTACTGCCCATTCAGATTAACGGTTTGGGCCGAACTCCGGCCGCGCCGCATTTTTATTAATTGAAAAGGTCGATCCTCCTTTTCCTTGTTTTATTTATTCTTGCTGTTCCTGCTTATTGCCTCTCTCCCAAGACTGCCTCTAAGATGATGGTATGACCCTCCCTCATTACTTTAAGATTCACCTTATCCAACGGGCTGTGTTTTAAGATCATCGAAGAAAGAGAATTGGTTTTAGTGATCTTTTCCCCGGCAAATTCCAGAATAATATCTTTATCTTTCAATCCAGCTTTTTCGGCCGCCGATCCGGCCACAACCGCCGGCGATCCTTGCGTGCCGCTGATCAACGCCCCATAGTTTACCGGCAAGCCCTTTTCTTTCTGGACAGCATCGTCGATTGGCACATAATTCACGCCAAGAAACGGATACGTGATCTTCCCGGTGCTTTTTACTTGATCGATATCCCGCACCGCCACATCCGCCGGTATGGCAAAACCTATGCTTTGCGCGTTTCCGGCCATGGCCGTATTAACACCGATCACTTCCCCTTTCAAATTGAACAAGGGTCCGCCGGAATTACCTTCGTTGATGGCGGCATCCGTCTGGATGATATTCTCCAATGTTTCGGAAGCTCCGCTTCCTCCGGCCGTAATGGTCCGGCTCAATCCCGAAATAACACCCACCGAAACCGTATTGGTGAACTCACCAAGGGCATTGCCAATAGCGATCACCGTTTGCCCGGTCTGGATTTTGGAAGAATCTCCCAGCTTCACCGTCAAAAACGGCTCCGGCCGCTCGATCTTTATCACCGCCAGGTCCTGGATCGAATCCCGCGCCAACACTTTAGCCGGATATTTCTGCCCATCCTGCGTGTAAACCGTGTATTCCGCCTGGTCATCACTCACTACATGGCGGTTGGTAAGGATCATTCCATCCGAAGATATAATAAAACCGGATCCACCCCCCACCTCCTGCAATTGCGTGCCGTTTTGGCGGTATTGCGGGACTTTCATTTGGGGAAGGTTGAAAAATTCTTCGAATCCTTGGAAAGGAGAAGCGTTGTACTCTTCAACCACCGGAACGTTCTTGGAAATAATGATCGAAACCACCGCCGGGGAATATTCCTTTACCACATTCACCACAGCCTGTTCCTGCGTTGTCTGCGGCTCATAGTTCACCGGCTGGCCGCTGGCCGGAACCGTGTTTACGGTCTCGGGCAGAAACTCCCGGAGCAAACCGATATTTTTCGATCTCAGATAATCAAGCGCCGGCTTGTAATACGATCCGCCGGCGATAAATCCCGCGGCCAGCGCCAGCAAGATCAGCGCGAACAAAAACCAAATAAACCCCCGGCCCTTTTTCGCGGCCAAAGGAATCGGATCAGCGGATGTCTCCGATTTGTTCAAATCATACATTGACATATTTTTGAATAACTGTTTTTACTGTCCGTTAAGGTTCTTTAACAGGAGGACTCAACGTTCCAAACGAAGGGAACGAAAGAACCGGGACGAAATAATTCTACTATTTTTTTTTGCCAACCGCCACTTTATCGGAATTATCCGGCTCGCTTTGCTTGTTTTTTTTCCAATAACGGAAAATGTCTTTTTTAATCGGGCCGAACGTTTCCATATAGATCTCCGCCAATATATATTTTGAATAGAGCCTTATCCGGCCCTCCTTCTCCATCCGCCGGGCGGATACAAGGATTGGATCGATCTCGATATAGCGGAACTTTCCGATTTTGGAAGCGCGGCGGGCAAAATCATGGTCCTCGGCCAGCGTGATCGATTCGTCAAAACCCCCGACCCGGTCAAACACTTCCTTTTTTACGATCATACTGTTGGTCGCGTACGCCTTAAACCTTTGTAATTTCTTCGCCCACCAATTGTAAACCTTAAAGGCCATTTTGTCCATCCGGTTTCCGTCGATATAAAGCGGGAAAGTGGCGATATCGCAATTTTTTTTCTTGAATTCACTTACCAGCTCGCTTAAAAAATCCTCGGGAAGATAAATATTATCAGCATCGATGAACAATAGCAATTCGCCGCGCGCTGCCTTGGCCCCTTGGTTCCGGCCATAAGCCACGCTACCTCCTTTCACCACCCGGTGCTTGTATTCTTTGACTATCTGGACCGTTTGATCCTTTGACCCCGCATCGGCCACGATAACCTCATAATCGGAAAAATCCTGCTTTTTTATATGTTCCAATAGCAAGGGAAGGTATTTTTCTTCGTTCAAAGTCGGAATGATAATGCTTAGCATAAAGTTACTGCCAAAGTTTTTTCGCTTCCTCCCAAAACGTTGGGTTATTATTCTCAAGCTTCTGCCAATACCACCATTCGACGCCCCAAAGGTAGAAGGTATCAAAACCGGAATCCTTGGCAAACGAAAGATTTTTTTGAAACTGCTTTAAATCCATGGTCTTTTCCTGTTCCGACGGACTGCAATCGTATAAAAGCGAACTACACCAGGGCTCGGCCTGAAGTTCGACGCAAATAGTAATTTTATGATAAACCGCCTTGATAAATTCGGATTTAGCCCAATACCAAGCCGCGGGTATGGGATAACTCATGTACATTTTCGCTTCATGGAACCAGACTTTCCGATACATCGTTACTCCAACTATATCCCCGATCTTCGCGGCCTCCGTCCAGAAAGACCCTTCCCCACTATCAGATATTAGCACTGGCCGGAATTTTGCGTCAATAGATTTTACCAGCGCCACCTCTTTTTTCAAAAAATCCTCATCGGTCCAGGGACAGTCGCCGAAAGTGAACAACGGTTCGTTTTCCACCTGCCAGACTGTGATCTCATCGTGGTCCTGATACCGCGAAACAATGGTTTTTAAAAGGTCAAGGATGTCTTGTTGCTGCTGATCTTTCTCCAGATGGGAAGCCCAGCCGGGCAAATGGCATTCGGGCCAGCGCGGCGTTTTCATTCCGATGGCCAGCATCACGCGAGCGCCCTGCTTTTTGGCCTGGTCCAATTGCCAATCGAGGTCGCCAAAATCGTATTTTCCGGCTTCGGGCTCCAGCAGGTCCCATTGGGCGGCGAGCTTTATATCCTTCACCTGAAGATCCTCAAGGATCGCCGAATAATTCTCTTTCCAGTCCAAGCCGAGATTTTGGGCGTGTTTTTGGGAAAAAACCACGCCATAGGTTATATTTTTTACCTGTGGCGGCCGGTATAAATAAAAAAAGGCTAATATCAGCGCGATAACCCCGGCAATGATCGCTGGCCACATAACTTTTTTTGCCATTAAAACATTATAACATCATTCGTCCCGCCGCCGAAGTTGCCCGACACTCCAGCATATCCCATTTTATCTTGGGCCCTGCCGTCCTGTTTCACAAAAACAAAAATTTTCAAAAGGCCCTAAATATTATATTTTAAAATTGATTACGCGATCGGGGTATTAACCCCTGATCTAGCGGCCAGAGGAACACATCTTGAAACATATTAAGGCTTTCGGATTACCGATAGTTCCTCAATCGTCAAGGTGAACGGAAAGCTAACCGTCGACCCCCTAGCCAAAGCTTTAATGGCATAACCACTTTCCCCAAGTAGTTTTTTCTTTTTGACCCTAACCGCATTAAATCAGAAAAACCGCTGAAACTGATCAGCGGTTTTTCTTTGCTTCTTTGGAGCTAGACCCTAGAAACCGAGGGTTTTAAGATAAGCCTTGGTAAGAGAACCAAAGTATCCGGTCGCGGGAAGACCAACACTTCTTTGGAATTCCGCGAGCGCGGCTCTCGTGAGCGGCCCAAAGATTGTCGTCGCTCCGTGCCTTTTGAGATTCTCCGCGGCTGATCCTTTATTCTGGCTAATCAAAAAGTTCTGCAACGCCTTAACATCGTTTCCGATTGATCCAAGCAATAATGGACGTAAAACCCCGGATAAGACGATTGGCGTTCCGGCTCCGCCGGACCCCGTCAATAAATTCCCGGTTCCTTGTTGCAACTGAATTCCCAGCGCCTTAGCTTGAGCGATCAAAGCATTGATCCGGGCAATAAGGGAATCCACTGTCGTCTGTAATTGCTCTGTGGTAAGAGGCGCGGCCGGAAGCGTAACCGTCCCACCCCCTCCGTTGCGGCTATGATGCGCCGCCGCCACTACTGCGGTTGCCGCGCTTGTCGCCGTGTCGGAATAGCCGCCCGTACCGGTCGCCGCGACTTTGAGGTATTTAGCGGCGTCACCGGTAACTAGTGTGTAAGTGTCTGACGTAGCTCCGCTGATATCGGTATAGGTACCGCCGGACGTGGTGGCGCTTTGCCATTGGTAAGTTACGGTCGCGCCTGATGGCGTTAACGCGCCGGCTGTTAATTCTTGGCCGAATTGAGGCGTACCGATTATCGCGGCTATCGCCGTGACCGATATGGCAACGATGTCAAATGTCGGTTCTGCGGCCTCTACCGTGATCTCCAAATTGCCTTTGGCTACGATCCGGCCGGTTAACGTTTCTGTAACAATGTAGCCGATCGTTGTGGTCCCTTCCGCAACCGGCGTGATCACTCCGGTTCCCGCGACGATCGTTGCCTTAGCGGGAACGCTGGACTGCCAGGCAATCGTTTCTCCGGTTCCGGCAGCTGTAAAGTCGGTCGGTGTTACATCACCTTCACCAACTTGGACGGTTCCGATTGCCGGATTATCTATCGTTGCGGCGGCGTAAACCGTGACTGTTGTTGAATTCAGGTCACCGTCGGTTGAAGTTGCATAAGCAATTGTTGTCGTACCTGCCCCTATGGCTGCTACGACCCCCGTGACCGCATCGATCGTTGCCACTGTTGATGATGCGCTTGATGTCCAATCACTCGCGCCAGGTTCGGTTGTTGCTGCCGTTCGGGTAGTTGTTTCTCCCAATTGCAGTACATTAGTTGGAACATCCAAACCCGTTACAGGATCCCCTGAGGTATGTGCTTGGGCAAACCGGTAAACAAAAAAACCACAGACCGCCAAAAGTACCGTGGCTAACAACACATAACTTTTTTTGAAAGATGCTTTTCTCATAGTTTTACTTTTTTACTGCTTTATTTATTGCTTTTTTTATTAAAACAATACTGAGACTTTTTATTTCTGATTTAATTATATAACCCGCAAATCATCACGTCAACAATCGATCGAATGTACATCCCAAAAATTGGTTTTTCAAAAAATCACTTAAGGGCAAAAACCAACAAACCCGAGGCGATTAAAATAATGGCCGCGCACTTTTGCAGGATCGCGTGGCGGGAAATATTTTCTTTGATCAATTTCGGGAAGTAAACGGAGATGAGCGTCGAAAACAAAAAAAGAAAAATGTATTGGACTCCGGCCAAAGCATTGATCATGGCCACGAGGGCGAAGGGCGCTAAAGAAACCGCGTAGCTTTGCAAAACAAAGGCCGAAGCGCCAAGAACCTGATTGGAAAAGAAAAGAGTGGTTGTCTTGGCTTTTCGCTCCAGGTCTTTTACCAAGAACGCCTCTTTTCTCACCTCTTTGGAAACCAAAAAGAGCAAAGAAGTGAACACCGAACCGATGGATATTAAAATGAAGCCGGGAAAAAACGGCAGGTCGCTATAAACGAATTTGGCCAAGACCACCGCGAGCGCGAAAAGAAAAGCGGCCAAAGCGCCAAATTTCGCGCTTTTAAAACTCCAGGCTTTCGGATCAAAAACGATCGCCACACTGCCGGCAACCATTAAAATGAAGGCGGTTGCCTGCCAAGCGTCAAGCGTTTCCCGGCCCCCGCCGAAAAACCAAATCAGCGCGAAAGCAAAAAGCGGCTGCAACCCCCCGATGGCCGGAATAATGCGCGAAGTTTCGAATTTCTTCAGCGAATCAAAATAGAAATAAATCCCCATTATCTGGCAGGAACCGGAAAGCAAGGCCGCCGCGAGAACAAAAAGGCTGGCGGGTAGAACAAAAAAACCCAACGGTATCAACAAAAACGCCAGGGAACCCAAAACCCCGACGTAAAAAGCATATACTTTTGGGTTGGAAAGCGATCCGCCCAAAAGGAATTTATCCACCAGCGAGACGATAGCCAGTAAAAAATACGCTCCGATGGAGACTAAAAGCCAATTGATCATCAATTATTCCTGATTTTCTTTATCTTGGAAGATCACCCGTTTAATATTCAAAACCCCGAGCTTCTCCCCCTCCACAAACCCTTCCATGGCCGCTTCGGCCAGATATCCAAGATCCAACCAGTCAAAAAGCCATTGATTGATGTAATCGGGATTTTCCTGGCCCAAACCAAATCCGGACTTGACCAGCCAGCGGCGGTTGAAATCCTCATGCGACCCGATGGACGGAGCAATAAGAATGGGCAAGCCAAGGCCCGCGTAAAATGACAACTCGCTGGGCTTGGTCCAAAGAATATCGGTGGTTCTCAACGTGGAATTGAATTTCGCGAAATAAGCATCGAGGTTTTTTTCGTAAAGCACCGTGGCTCCTCCGTTAACGCCAAGATGCAGGCTTTTGATCTTTTCTTCGAAATAGTCTTTGAGATTTTCCTTGACCCCGGCGGACAAAATGATCCTGATTTCCTCATTCTTGATTTTCTCCGCCAACGACGCCATCGCGCGCACTCCCAATTCTTTCTGGGCCCCCGCCCCGCCAACGGAAAAAAGAATCGTTAAGGGATGATTGCTTGTTTTGGGAAGAGTGCCAAGCTTTTTTTCGACCAGGATTTTATACCGGTCGAAATACTTCTTCTTGGGATCGAGGTTGACCAGGCGGTGGCGCAAATCATATGCCAAAACGTCAAGCTTCCAGGCTTTGACGCCCTCTTCGGCGGTAATATTGTCGCTAGGCAAAGGAAATCCGGAAAGATAGATGTTCTTTTTTTTCACCCCGTACAGTCTCAGCCTTTCATAGACCCGTTCGTTGGGAGCAAAAAATTTAATGCGGCTGGCTATCGGATCCAACGGCACCCAGGCGCGGGAAATATCGGTATCACAAACGACCGTATAAATATCCTCGGGATAATCGTGGTATTCGGCCATGAACGCCGGGGCGTAAAACGTCGTAAGCAGCGGCATTTTCTTTCTGGCCAGCCGCCTGATCAGATCCTTGCCCCAGCCTCGCTTCAGAAGCATATACATCTCGCGCACGGCGATATTGGGCCGCGACATATCGTGCTTGGGATACAAGTTGGTTATCTTCTGCATTTTATCGTAGAGCGAGAACGCGAGGTCGCCTACGAACGGCGCCATTTTGAAACGCGAGATCGCTTCATAGAAAGCCTGGCTTTGCCTCCAGATCTTCTTGTCGCTATCCGGAATCCCATTATAATCGTTGGCGTTAATCACTTCCCCTTTGTACGCCAAAGACTTAAGCGGATAAGCGCTCCTTTGATGCCCGTAACCCATGTTCACCGAAACCAACCAAACCTTATCCATTACGACATTATAACACAATGGAATTTTTTTTTTCAAAGTACGGTTTTTTTGGCTTCCAATGCCGTTGGAAGCAAACCGGAAAATTCAAAAACCAAGGAAACGGACCCGCCTCCAGACATTGAGACGCAAAACGAGAACCCAAAGCAAAACGTAAAAAAGAACCAAGATCAGCCAATGGATATGGAAATTCAGCGCGGCATAAGGCAGATGGGAAACGATTTTGGTTATTCTCAACAAATAATCAACCAACAACCAGGTTGGTAAGGAAATGATCCAGGAAAGACCGCCGGAAACCAAGCCGGCTGCCGCCAATAAAAAACCAAGCAGAGTAAGAACGGAAATTATCGGCACGGCCAAAATATTGGCCAGCGGCGCGTAAAGAGAGATGTATCCGAAATTAAAGATCAGGATCGGCAAGGTGAAAACCTGGGCCGCCAGCGTCTGGCCCAGAACACTTCTTAACTCTCCGGCCCAGTCGGGCAAAAAACCCAACAATCCGGAAAAAACCGGAGACAGGTATATCATTCCCATCACCGCCAAAAAAGACAGCTGGAACCCAACATCAAAACGCAAAAGTAATGGATTTTGCAGCACCATCAATACCGCTGCCAGGATGACCAATCGGGAACCGTTGGCCGGCCGGCCGAGCGTTTGGACGGCCATCATCAACGTGCCCATTACCCCGGCCCGGACCGCCGAAGCGGGCAAGCCGATCGCGGCGATGAACAACCAAACAATAACGATCGCGAAAGCCCCGGCTTGGGAACGCCATAACCCGGCAACCAAACCCAAACCGGTCAGAACCGGAACCATGATCGCGATATGCATACCCGAAACCGCGGTTAAATGGCGCAAACCGGAAACATTGAACTCTTCCGTCAATTTCAGGCAGGCTTCTTGCGACTCTTTTGCCGACTCAATTTCTTTGGTCGAACACCGGGGCATGTCTCCCTGGTCGCCGAATAGAATCCCCGCTAAAAGAGCATTATGGGGATAAGGTAAGATTTCGTATAACCTTTGACGCAAATTGGATTTGACCCGAAACAAGCCGGCCAAGAAAGGACTGCCAACGTTCTCCCCTAAACGCTTGATCTTGGGCCCGTTCATTACCGAATAAATACCGCTTTTGGCCAGATAGATCTTATAATCAAAGCCATCGAACACCGGCGGCTCCTGCAATGATCCGGAAATTCTTAATCGGTCTCCGTAGCGATATTCCGGATAAAGGTCCGCCGATATCAATATCCGGCCCGGCCAAAGGTCGGGTTTCACGGTGATTTTTTGGTTTTCCCCGGTTTTGACCTCATCGGCAACTGTTCCACTGAATTCCAATTCACGGCCATTCGGAAACCGCGACTCATCGGCCAGCATAGTATCCCAAATTGTTTCAAAACGCCAAAAGCCGACAGCAAAAAAGATTAAAAATACCGCGGCCACAGCCAACGCCGACTTTTTGGCCAGGATAGAGAATAAAACCAAAAAAATCGCGATAACCCAATAAAACAAAACAACCGACGAAATCGTTTTAAAAAATGAAGCGGCTAATGTTCCGGCACAAACCGCGAAACAAGAATATAGAAAAATTTTTGAACCCGCCATTTCGCTTCCATCCTCCAATATTTAGTTCTTTTTAAGCACGCTCAGCCCATTTTGACAAGCTCATCCTTTGACAATTGAGGATTTTAGATTATAAAGACACTAAAGGTGATATCCATTCCGAACAGAAGCGAATATATGATTGCCCAAAAAATGGGCAACAAATGGGAAATTATCATGGAAGAAGGGAATATCAAGCGCTATCAGCCAGAGCAAGCATTGGCCTTCATGCAAGGCATGATTACGCTAGGCGGACAACAAAATGTCATGCTTCTGACCTGTTGCGACGGCGAACTCGATATCAAAACCACCGTTGCGTGGATGGATTACAATAAATAAAAGGGACTTTTGAGCCCTTTTTTCTTTGCCGATTTTATTGCGATTTTTCTTAACGCGTTTTGCAAACGGAAAAGCGGTCGGCGATTTTTTCGCAGACCCGCGAAAAGAATTCGTCGTTGTACGGTTTGATCTTCCCGTAAGCCGGATCGATATTGCGTTCGGCTCGAAAGTTTTGCAAAAAATATTTGGGCTTCTTCCCTTTTAATCCTGAACTTATCGATTGGCCCCCTATCCATTCAGCCATCATCACCAAATCCTCTTCGGAATGGACGCTTGGCACAACCGTGGTGCGAAATTCAAAATCAATCCCCGAATTTTTTAAAATATCGATGCTTTTCTGGATGTTTTCCGTTGGGATTAAACTGTGGAAAACCTGGTTATAACGTTCTTTGGGCAGTTTAATGTCCATGGCAACGTAATCGACCAATTTGTCTTTGATCAATCCCTCCATCATTTCCGGATTACTGCCGTTGGTATCCAGCTTCACCAAAAAACCCATTTCCTTGATTTTTTTAATAAACACAGGAAGTCCCGGATTAACCGTCGGCTCGCCTCCGCAAAGAACCACTCCCTCAAGATAACCTTTCTTTCCTTCCAGAAAATCCAAAAGTTTGGTTTCCGGAATTTCCGGTGCCGCGGCGATAAGCTCGGGCAGAACCAATTCTTTGGAATAACACCACGGACAGCGGAAATTACAACCGGCCAAAAATACCGTAGCCGCCACACGTCCAGGATAATCGATCAATGTAATTTTTTGAATCGCCAAGATTTTCATAAATTTTAATTAGTACGCTTAGTCTACCTGCCATTAAAAAAATTTTCAAATCCCCTGTTTTGGATAAAAAGAATGACCCTTTTTGAGGATCATTTTTACTTTTGCCCGACCGGGCATTCCCAAGGCGGATGGAATTCCCACTCGAACCCGGAATATCTGGTCTTGGCCTCGGACAACAATTCTTCCTTACTGTTGCCCAAGTCTTCTTCCATTTGGATGATCAGTCCTTCATAGAGGACCGCTAAAACCCGGTTAAGCCCAAAATCCGAAAGATGGTCATCGAGAGCCGCAATTTCTTTCATGAATGGCTCGATTACTTCAAAAAACTTATCTTCCGATATCTCCGAACCCTCTCCCCCGGCTTTAGCCAGCGCCTCGGCCATTTCCCAAGCCACCGATACCTGGCGGTCATTAAGGGCCATCGCTCCCCAGACAAGGACCACGACGTCCTCAACGTTCATCATGTCCATGCTCAGATTTACCATAACCGTATTTCTTTCATAACCAGCATTCATCTTTATGCACCCCTATAGCTAATTATTAAACAACATAATTATATCATAATTTATTGATTTTGTCAAGATAACAAAAGCCCCGGCTTTATCCGGGACTTTTAAAAGAATCTGGCGAACCTTACGCCTCCATTCCCTTTTTGATTTTGTACTCTTTTCGCTCCTTGTACTCCTGCTGTTTGCCCAAATTGAACTGGGCCACCGGACGGAGATAACCGACCACCCGGGAATAAACCTCGGCTTCCTGGTAGTTGGTCAGGCTTTTGTTTTTGGCAAAACACTCGGAGCATTTGAAAATGAATTTCTCTTTGCCGTCGGGTAGAACGTATTTCAACAGCTGGCCGTTCAATATTTCCTGATCCTGGTTGATTTCGATCTTTTTTTTACAATCGTGGCAAATATTGTTTTCCATAAATGGTTAAATATATTTGATTAAATTAGCGATGACGCTTTGATCTTAAACTCTTTCCGCTCCTTGAATTCCTGCTGTTTGCCCAAATTGAACTGGGACACCGGTCGCAAATATCCTACTACGCGCGTGTAAACCTCGCAGGGCTGCTCGATGGCGCACTTGGGACACATAAAGTGCTCCCCTTCCAGATAGCCGTGCGTCGGACAAATTGAAAAGGTCGGCGTCAAAGTAATGTAGGGCAGGCTGAATTTCTCGAAAATCTTTTTTACTGAAGATATAATTTTCTTTGCTTCAACAGGTTTACTTATAAAACCATCAACAGGGAACCAAACTGTCCTTTTGTCTTCTGTAAGGTAATCAATACCGGCCTTTTCACTTACAATATCTTTAACAAGTAACACCTGTAATTCTTTGTATCCCGGATTTTTTCTGAACTCACGTGCCATAGTCTGAACATCAGGGT
>Ga0209083_1000925_pt1 | contig 37255 bp, 30 predicted proteins | sample AM7aDNAmetaG_FD_184132 | JGI IMG/M metagenome (GOLD analysis project Ga0209083, IMG submission 184132) | Freshwater microbial communities from Finland to study Microbial Dark Matter (Phase II) - AM7a DNA metaG (SPAdes) (version 3) | ecosystem: Environmental > Aquatic > Freshwater > Lake ... | reverse complement strand
TTAATGGGAAAAATTACTGCTATCTTTCTAGACAGAGACGGGACGATTAATGAAGAGGTCGGTTATCTGGATAACCAGGACAAACTCAAGATGATTCCTGCTGCTTATGAAGCAATCCGGTTGATTAATTCAAGCGGACTGAAGGCAATTGTAGTTACCAACCAGTCTGGTGTAGCCAAGGGGTTTTTCACCGAAAAATTTGTCAGGCAAACCCATGAAATCATCCAGGCCGCTCTGCTTGAGAAAAAAGCAAGCATAGATAAATTTTACTACTGTCCGCACCATCCCACGGAAGGAACAGGAATCTATCTGCAGAATTGTAATTGTCGTAAACCGTTACCGGGCATGCTACTGCAAGCCGCGCATGATTTAGATATAGAATTAGGAAACTCTTACATGATAGGAGACACATACCGTGATATGGAGGCAGCGAAGAAAGTGGGGGTTAAAGGGATTTTAGTAAAGACTGGATATGGGCGGGAAGTGTTGCAAAATGTCGATCCTGATGCGGCGACAGCCGGGAACAATCCTGATTTCGTCGCGGAAGATATTCTGGAAGCTGTAAAGTGGATAATGAAAGATAGGATCAAGTGAATATACTAATCGTAAAACTGAGTGCAATTGGCGATGTAATACATACGCTACCTTCATTGGCAGCGCTAAGAAAAGCTTATCCTAATGCTCATATATCATGGGTTATCGAAGAGGCGGCATCTTCAATTGTTAAAGGAAATCCTTATCTTGATACCCTGATCATCTCTCGCAGGAAAACATGGTCAGAAAACCTAAAGAAAAGGACACATGTCGGTGAAACGCTCAAAGAAATAAGAATATTCATCAGGCAATTGAGACAACGACCTTATGATTTAGTTATAGATTTTAACGGCCTTATGAAAAGCGCCATTATTGTTTTAATTAGCGGCGCTCAAAGAAAGATAGGCTATAATAGCCTTCAGGAGTTAAGCGGCTTTTTTTATAATGAAAAAATATATGAAAACATGAACAAGCATGCTGTAGATCGTTATCTTGATTTCGTTCGCCATCTTGGCATACCATATGAAAATCCGGAATTTTACTTACCCGTTTCTCAAGCAGACAGGGAAACTGCCGATACATTGCTTTACAATTCAGGCATTTCAAAGGACAAGAAATTTATCGCTATCAGTCCTATGTCTTTTGCGGGCGAGACCAGACTTTGGTATGAAGATAGATTTGCTGCCCTAGCCGATAGGATTATTAATGAATTGAAGACGGAAGTGGTTTTTACGGGTAGCAGAAGTGGTGGGATGATCGATAGGATCCAATCAATGATGACAAATAAATCTCTTAATCTGGAAGACAAGACATCTCTGCTGGAACTTGCTCATCTGTATGAACGAGCAGATCTTTTGATTACGCCTGATTCCGGACCTATGCATATTGCGGCGGCGGTGGGAACACCCGTCATTGCTTTATTTGGCGCTTCTGCATACTGGCGCACAGGCCCTTATGGACAAAATCACACTATAATCAGAACAGATCTTCCCTGCAGCCCTTGCTTTTTAAAAAAATGTCCGACAAGACAGTGCATGCAAGATATTTCTCCCGAACAAGTTTTTTCAGTAATTGCGGAAAAATTAAAAGGGGGTAACAATGGCTTTAAATAAGAAACTTTTGGAAATTCTGGCGTGTCCGCAATGCCACGGCGTTGTGAGGTGGGATGAAAAGCTGGGTGGAATAATTTGCAACCAGTGCGAGTTATTTTACGAAGTCAAAAATGATATCCCCATAATGCTTATTGAAGAAGCAAAAAAAATTATTATAAGGAATTCTTGATGCGTTCATACAGGCGAAGTTTTGGTATAATTATCTTATTCTTGTCAGATCTTGTTATTCTTTTTTTCATTGCCGTTCTAGCCATTTCAATTCGTACTTTTATTTCTTCCATCATCTCTGGTTTTCCCGCTTTGTTGATAGATAAAAATTACAGCTGGTGGTTTTTCCCTATATGGATGTCGATGCTGACATACGAAGGAGCGTATACTAGAAAATTTACATTCTGGGAAGAGGTTAGGATGCTCTGGAAGGTAACTCTCTTTTCAACGCTCGCTATTCTTGCTATCTTTTTTCTTGGCAGAATCGGTGATATCGTATCAAGAACCGTTATAATATTCATCGGATTATTATCTGTATTTGTTTTCCCTTTATTGAGAACAGCGGTTAAACAAGGGCTCTTCAAATTAGGCATTACAACGAGTAATACCCTTATTCTTGGCGCAAACGATACGGGACGTCTTGCGCTCAATGCCCTGATTAAAGAAAAAAACCTCGGCTACCGGGTTATAGGATTTGTCGATAATTTGGCGAAAATAAGAAACCGATACTTTGAAGGGCTTAAAGTACATGGGCACACGGAGTGCGTGGAACGCTACCTAAAAAATGGCGATGTCCAGGATGTAGTGATCGCGCTACCGCAATTTGATAAAGATCAACTCGCTCATTTAGTCAACCACCTTCAGCATAAGGCAGCAAGCATTCTCTACTTTCCCGATTTTTCCGGGATGGTGGTTATGGGTACCGAACTGCGTCACTTCTTTCAAAATCAGGCATTTGCCCTCGAAATAAAAAACAATTTGGCACAACCGCTTAATTATTATACTAAACGCATCTTCGATTATGTGTTCGGCATTTTCTTTTTTATTCTACTAATTATTCCCATAGGAATCATCTCACTTCTGATCAGGTTGACTTCCAAGGGGCCTGCTATCCTCAAACAGGAGCGCATCGGCAAAAACAGCAAGTCGTTTATTTGTTACAAATTCAGGACTATGTATCATGATGCTGACGAACGGCTTGATGTAATTCTGGCCAATGATCATGAAACAAAAAAGGAATGGGAAACTTATTGGAAACTGAAAAATGATCCGCGGATTACAACCTTCGGAATGTTTTTGCGAAAGACTTCTTTAGATGAAATACCCCAGATAATAAATATCCTCAAAGGCGAAATGAGTCTTGTCGGGCCCCGACCATATATACCGCGGGAGTGGCACCGGCTTAAAGAGTACAGCGAAACCATCAATTGTGTCCAGCCAGGGATAACCGGATTATGGCAAGTGAGCGGAAGGAGCGATTCCTCCCATGAACAACGCCTGACGCTCGACGCATGGTATGTGAGAAACTGGAACCTGTGGTTGGATATAGTCATTCTTATAAAGACGGTATATGTAGTGTTAAAAAAAGAAGGCGCTCGATAGGGAACCATCTTTTTTCTTTTAAAAAGCTGGTAAATATGGTTGGTTTTGCAAAGGTCTTTTTTTATCTACCCCTTCGGCAGCATTTTATTTAAGGCAATTAGCTATAATTTTAACAAATATGTTTAAAACATTCTTCTGCAATACAATTACCTCTATACGGATCATGACAAAGCATTTTCTCAATAAGTGCGATATACCTTTCCAATCCTTCTTCTTGTGTGTAAAATTCATCTATCGGAAGTATTGATAAGTGATATTGACGTTTGATTCTTGTAGTTCCTATAAATAGTATTGGGATATTATATTTTATCGACAGCTTAAATGGAAGCTCTGAAAAATATATAGTTTTACCAAATAGAGTGTGGTGACAGGGAGCCCTCTTTTTTAAAGGCACATCATTTAGAAAGATTATCCATTCCTTTCTCAGCAGTCCTTCCAAAAAATAAATTTCTTCACCTACAATATAAATTGGAAAAGAAGAAATGATTTTATGTTTTTTTGCAGACGAATTGCAGAATGTTTTCTTAGCATCTGCACCCATAAATGCAGAAGCCCTTATTCCAAAAACCTCTTTAAACAATATTGTCCGAAATTCAGGCCCGAAATGTCCGGTTATTAAAATAACTCCTCTATCATCAATGAGCTTAAGCTGACTCACATATTCTCCCCCTTTTATACAAACATATTTCAAATATTTCTTGGGATTTTCAGCTATAAGGTGAGAAAATATCCTGTCATAATTTTTATTTAGAAAGTAATTAAATAAAAATATAATATTTTTTTGAGGATTTTTTAATGCATTTTTATATTCCAGTATGTTTCCAATTTTCTTTCTAGAGGCATAAGCAGCCCCTAAGGTTGAAATAACCAAAACAATATAGAAAAGGTATGAATTTAACGGGGTCCAGAGAGCGATTTTTAAAACAACCTTTTTCGCTCCCCCTTTAAACCTTTTGACCGCATTCTCTATCATACCAGTCATAATTTCTAAATTTCCAACTCCATTAAACTATTGTAGTATCTCGAATAAATATTTTCAATTTTTCTCAATATGAAGAAAGAAATGTCAAGAACAAATAGACTCTTTGAATCTCGCAGATCAATTTCCCCCGACGGGCCTAAATTGTTTCAAGCATTGTCACTCTGTTGCCTATGACTTTTGGGGACACCTATGTGGTTTTAATCGTATAACTTTTTGCCTTAGCTGCAGAACTCAAATCTAAAAAGAGCTCAGATGGGCACAATTTTTTTATTGTATCCATGAGTGCTTTGGTATTAATGGATTTCATACATGCGTTCCTCTGACATTATTGCTCAAAACCAATAAGCGAAACTGTGTGACCGTTGAACAATTGCAAATGCGATAACCTATCTGATTTTTCGTATCCATAGACTTGTGTTTCCCGGAGTCACCGCTGAGGAAGGCGTTTTGAGGGTAAGGGGCATGTTCTTCAAGAGAATTTCTCGCTGATACAACTCCATGTAGGAATTGAAAAATAAGATTTCGAAAGTTGGGTTGTATTGCAAAAAAGCCCTTAGAATATATGCTTCATTCCAAGCTCTGCCAGCCATCAGCCAACTATCTGGGTATTCAAATGGCCACAATATGTCGTGAAAATGAACTATTACGCCATCTTTAAGATTAGGAAGGACATTGAAAAGAATATGCAGGACATCGCTGTGAGTTTTTGCTACGTGGCTCGAGTCGATGAATAAAATATCACCCTCATTCAGGCTGGTAAAAACGTTGCTATCCACATGCTGCACGACCATTGTTTCGACTCTATGTAATTGTTTGTCTCGATCGGATAGAAGAGAAAACAATCGATCCGGATAGGGCTCAATAAAGGTAAATTGGATATCTCCATCAAAGTATCGCTCGTTCACGTCCAACATTAATGCTGAGGAAAATCCCGAACCTACTTCGATGACTCGTTTTGGTCTGAAATGTCGCAAGAAGGAGTAGAGAAGAACGCCATCGCCATAACTGAAGTAGGCATTGTCGAGATAGTAGCGATAGTCTGGCGTTTTCTTTTCCGGAAAACTGATTTCCTTCTGGAATCGCGAGAATTCTGCGACTAATCCAATTTGAGTTTCTTCATTGATGGCTATTGCTGGAAGAAATTTAGGTGATCGATCAAAAATTTCGCCGGCCTCGTTCTGAATTTCTGAAAGATCTGGGATAGGAGAATAAAAGTCCCCCGGTATTGCAAAGGTTAGGAACTTGAAGTTGTCAGACTTAAGCAGAGCTCCTACCGCTACCAAATTTTTAACAATGTTTTTGAAGAGCCTTAGCGTTGACATCTACCATCCCTATGCTTAGCGTAGCTTAAAAGTACTGAGCCCCTTTGGCAAAAGGCGCCCAGTCGAGTTTTGTTGCGCTGTTTACGTGTTGTGTTTAGATATGATGACCTCATTTACTAAGCTGGTTACAGCATCAATAAAAAGAGTTTTGGTGTAGTGTGTTACTGCGAATTTGTGTCCGCACTCTGCAAGTTTGGTCCTTTCCTCCTGATCTAACAACAGTTTGGTACAATTGCTGACCCATGCAATATCGTTGTCTGCCACAACTATTCCTTTCTGGGGAAGCAGTGTCGCACCAAAAGCATTAGCACAACGAAGGGTTGTTACGCATGCGCGCCCATAAGCTAGTGATTCAATAATTTTGATGTTGGTACCACCACCATTGTGGATTGGTGCAATTGTGAAGGCGGCATCGCGGTAAACTGTATCGAGATCATCAACGAAACCGGGCGCACGCACGTCAGGATATTTTTCCCACAGCGTGCGAATGGATGGGGAAGCGTCACCGACAAGCTTTAGTGTTGCTCCCTGAACATTGGCACGTATGCCTGGCCAACAGCGCTTGAGGAAGTACTCAATGCCCTGCCGGTTCGGACCGTACCAGAGGGTGCCTACGAAAAGAATGTTCTTGTTGCCAGTTTGGGGAAATGGTTGCACAGGAGGTAAAAAAGGAATGTTGGGTAAAAGTTTGCTGATCACTGCTGGTACGCTGGCTTTGTCGCGCTCAGACACAAAGAAAAACGCATTAAATCGTTTAAGTTGTTGCCTAGCCACCATTCTGGCATAGCTGGATTTTATGTGGGTCAAAATGCCTTTTATTGTCCACCATGCACTTCCGTCATATTCATAGTCCCAATCGTCGAGATCAACAATGGTTTTAGCGTCTTGCGGGAGCTGCAGTTTACATATGGGATTGAGGTAACGGCCAACTATTAGGTCATATTGAGAAAATTGAAGATATTCACTGATTTTACGAGTCAGTTCCATATTTGGACGATATTTGGCGATACCCAATGGGAATTTACACCATTTAGCTTCCGCGATAACCCGAGGATCTGGCGCTTTTATTACTTCCAGTTTCCGGCCTTGTCCAAGCAGTAAAACATCAACTTGTCCAAGGCCGGACAGTGCCTCATAAAGAAGGGCAGTGCGTTGCTGGCCACCAGATTTAAGTATAAAAGGAGAAGAAGGTGCCACCAGCAGAATTTTAAGAGCCATATCGTAACGCCTAGTAATATCTTTCTTAACTTTGGAAAACAAGTTTAAGGACAGCTCAGATGGGTACAATTTCTTGTATAGCATCCATGAGCGCTTTGGTAGTAATCGATTTCATACAGGAGTTCGTCTGACATTGATACTCAAAACCAAGGTTGAGGCAAGGAGAACATTGCAGACCACTTTGCAAAGAAATAGCATTTGCGTCCAGGGGACCCCATCGTTTGAAAGACGTAGGGCCATGCAATGCAATGAGATTGCAGCCTAAGGCGGAGGCTAAATGCATGATACCGGTATTTACACTTATTACAAGAATTGATGATTTCAGGAGTTTGGCGGTTTGTTTTAAATCAAATTCTCCGGCAACAATATTGACGCTATCTTTGTTTGCTACCTGAGCTTTGATTTGTACCGCTTTTTCACGATCAATTTTTGCGCCTGTAAGAAATACTTCATAATGACATGCCGTTAATTGATCTATAATTTCTATCCAATTTGCATCAGGCCATTCTTTTGAATATGATTGAAACCCGCCTGGAAACATGTGAATGGTGATTCGGTTATCAATACATTTGGGAATCTGTATGCTGATGCAAGGAAGATTATGGCAATCTATGCCTAACTGTTTTAGCAGATTTTTGTAATTATCCAGTTCATGCAGATGGGTAGAATGCTCTGCAGTCAAATCATATATGTAATGTCGGTGCTGACCTTCTGTTTTGAAGCCGACTTTAAGACGTGCATTGGAAAAACACGATAATAATGCATTGATCCTGGGCCAAGGGCCGAAATCAATCCAGATATCATATTCACCCGATTCCTTTATATTACGAATACACTCCAAAGGATTAGCTACCTGGAGTTTGATAACTCTATCGATTCCGGATATTAGTTGCGCCATTTCATAATTGTTGGAAGCGACAAAAAAAGTCAGATGAACATCTGGATAGGCATCTTTGAAATCTCTCACAACAGCGGACAGGAGAATGGTATCACCTATTCCTGCGGTTTTCAAAAAAGCTGCTTTTGTTATACTGTCAGGAATTGTTTTTCTTCTTTTTTTAAGCAAACCTAATGCAAAGATAATCGGAATGCCGACATATCTGTCTAAAAAACGAAACTTGCTATTTCCTCTTTCATGGTTCTGTTTCATGCTAATATTTTTTTTAAAAATATTCCTGAAAAATACAACTAAATTTTTTCTGAAGTATTTTACATATTCAAACAATAATACCAAAACATAAATAAAAAAACTTATTTTTTTAGCGCCATTAACGTTTTCTCTTCTTAATATTTTGAAATTATTGAGTTCATACTTATTACTTTCTTTTAGATTTCCGGATAATCCAGAATCACCAAATAAATGTTTGTATGTATTTACTAAAAAATCATTGCTCACTGCTGTTTTATACTTTCTTGTTATTCTAGCAAACAACAGAGTATCTTCTGCGTATTTCTGCTTTTCAGGGAATCCTCCGATATAATCCAATGTTTTTTTTCGAATAACCGAACTAGAAGTATGAAAATAATGTCTGAATAGTAATCGATAAAACGAAATATATTCCAACTCACTCTTAACAAAATATTTTCGTATTATTTGTCCGCTTGGCTCTAAAATGTTAATATTACTCCCCAGCAAATCAATCTTGTTTTCCGACATAAGTTTCATTTGGATTTCTAATTTATTACTAACCCACGAATCATCTGAATCAAGAAAGGCTATATACTCGGCATCTGATTTGCTAATTCCCAGGTTTCTTGCTTCAGATGGGCCGGCGTTTTCCTGGTAATAATGTTTAAAGACTATTTTCTTATGTTTTTTTATGTAATCGTCAACAATAATGTGGGTATTATCGTTAGAACCATCATCCACTAAAATAATTTCAAAACCAGTAAATGTTTGTCCGGCAATAGACTCAAGGGTTCTTATTATAGTTCTCTTTGAATTATAATAAGGGATAATAATACTGACCATCGGCATATTTAATTTCTTCCCAGAAAATATTAGTGTAGCGACCAAATCACTAGCAAAAAACGGCTATTTACGATAGGCAATAAATCCCTGCCATATTCTGATTAAATTATTATATGAGTAGCTCAATCTTTTAGGGTTGAGCATAAATATAGCAAGAAATATTTTTAAAACCGGAGCAATAATCATTTTTCTTAAAATGTAATAAAACATTAAAACATCGCCTTCGTTCGTGAACTTTCTGATAAATGCCCCCATTGCAAAAGAAGACTTGTAGATTCTGTCTCCACCTGCAATATAATCTTCCTCTCTTCTATTAGCGTGGTAAAATCTAATCTCAGGATTATAGTATGCCCTATTCCCGGCCTTCATCAACCGATACATCATTTCAAATCCTTCCATCGAAAAATATTTAGCACCAATGCCAAAGTTGTGATCCAGATACAATTCTCCCCTGCTGATTTTACTTAAGTTGAAAAAATGAGTAAATTCAATACCCATCATATTCGACCGGAAAAACATTCCGGATTTGTTTGAATGCGTACCAATACTGAACTTTTTTTTACCAAAATCGTACGATCCACCGGCCAAAATTGCTAATTCCTTCCGCCTTTCAAATTCACCCGCAACCTTTTCCAAGACATCGACTTCATAAGCACAGTCATCATCCGGAAAGGCAATAATTTCGCCGCGCGCAAACTGGATACCGTAGTCTCTCGCTCTGGCAATTCCTGAAAAATCCACTTTTATATGATTTACAGGAAAGCAATCCATGAATTTTTCAACGATAGAATCTATTTTCTTATCTCTATTTTGATCTATAATAATTAATTCGAAGTCTCTGTAGGTTTGACTTGCCAAGGAATTTAAAAAGCTGACAAGCTCAATGTCTCTGCCTAACGTCACCAAAATGAGTGAAAACAACATATCTAACTCCTTCTGCATAATAATTTCTAGATTGACGGGGAGAAAATCTTTTGTTAATTGTAAGGTAACATGACTGAAAAGAATTCTAAAATTGGAGGTTAAATGCAAGCTAAAAACCGCTGGGCATTATTGAGCCAGGCACCAAAAGTATTTACGGATATAGTCTTTCGCGGTCACTACGATTTCGAATATGACCTAATGCCTTGCCATGCTTCAAATATGCCGATGGCAAAACGGCTCAACTTGATGCGTGCCGGTTTAAATCTCTTCTACCGTAATCTCCAGCCATGGAGCTGGCCTATCAACATGCAGGTTGAACTTACCAATTATTGCAATCTAAAATGTCCTGTCTGTCCGACAGGTCTCGGCTCGTTGCAGCGTAAACCGCAGGCCATGGACCCGGCTTTCTTTGAACGTCTTATGGATGAGGTAGGCCATTACCTTCTCACGATGAGCTTGTGGGCATGGGGTGAACCCCTACTGCACCCGGAACTGGCGGATATTCTGCGCATCGCCCAGAACCGTGGAATAAATACACTTCTTTCTACCAATGGACAAAACCTGAACGATAATAATGTATTAAAGGCTTTAATCAATTATCCTCCGACTTATCTCATTGTTGCCCTTGACGGGATTACTGATGAAACCAATACCCGCTTTCGCGTTGGCGCAAAGCTTGCATCAGCCCTTGATGGAGTGCGCGAGCTTTCCCGAAGGAAACGAGAAAAAGGAAAAGAATTTCCCGTTTTGCATTTACGCTATATGGTGATGAAGCATAACGAACATGAACTTTCCGAGCTTGATAATTTTGCCCGGCGGAACCATTTTGACATTTTAACTATCCGCACTCTCTCTATCATCGATGCGCCGGATGATCAGCATAACATTATGAAGCCGGATGATGAACGTTTCAGGGCTTACGAATATTCTAAGGGTGAGCGCGTGCGTCGAGACGACTTTTCCTGTCAGGCCGCTTTCATTTTTCCCACCGTTTTAGCTGATGGGACGGTCTGTTCCTGTGAAGAGGATTATAATGCCAGTCAACCATACGGAAAGCTTACGAAGGATAATTCATTCGCCGATATATGGTGGAGTAAACAAGCGAACAAAATCCGGAAGGCTATCCGAGAAAATCTGGAGAGTTTCAGCTTTTGCCGGAACTGCCCATACAAAGACCGGCCGATTCATACCTGCAGCATCCAATATTTTGACCTGCAAAAGCAGCCATAATTTCCTTCATCACGCTTGGTTTTTGCTGGCCAGTTCGCGGTAGAGCTTAAGGTGCCTATCGGCCAGGACAATAACATCATAAAGACTCTTTACAAATTCCCTTCCGTTTTTCCCCATATTGGAACGCAGGTAATTATCCTGCAAAAGCTTCTTAACATATCGGTACATCGTATCAACATCCCCTTTACACACAATGTACCCATTTTTTTCGTGAATTACTGCCTCACGCAATCCACCGGCGTTATATGCAACGACCGGCCGCTCCATCGCTGCTGCTTCGAGCGCCACTAGGCCTAACGCTTCATCATAACTTGGAAAGACGACAATTGAACTTGCCGCATATCCGATGCAAACATTTTTAGGGCTGTCGTGAGGGATTATCTTTGCACGATCTTGTAGTTTCAGGCGTAAAATTTCAGCGTGCAAACAATCGGCGTATTTCTTATCTCGTTCATGCCCCATCAGCAATGTTTGTATCTGTACTCCATCATCCAATAATTTCTTGGTTACCATAATAATATCCATCTGCCCCTTGTTTTTTAAAATGTGGGCAGGATAAAATATTATTGGGAAATCAGAGAGTTCATGGCGCATCTTAAATTCGCTGATGTCTTCTGCGCTCACCTTCTGTGGATTAAAAAAAGTGGTGTTGATACCGCTTCCTATGGCCGGCTTCGCACCCAATATACCTCGTAAAGTTTCTTTGCACACACCGGTCATGTAAAGGCCACGTGCTATAAGCACATTCACAATGCAATATGCAAAGAGGCCTACAGCTGGACTCGAAAGGACATTATGAGCAGTCGCGATGCAAGGAATTCCCAAATGTCTGCTTGCGCGCCAGCTAGCGATAATCCAAGTTGGAGCAAAAGGAGTGTGTGAATGGATAACATGGATAGGTTCTTTTTGCGCAATAACTGAAATTGCTTCAGATATCTGCTTTATTTTATTAAGCGATGAAAATGGTGACGATAAGGATCTGGACTGCACCCTGATTTTGTGATGAATAATAACGCCCTTCCCTACCTTCTCTTCATTGACGGTGTGTTCTCCCTGAGCTGGATACACTATATGAATCCGCATCTTTTCTAGCGAAAGAAGCTCACGATTGAGGCTCTCAAGATATCTTTCGGTTCCACCACCTCCGCCTATATCGAAGTAAATTACTTCGATAACTGATAAGGTTTTCTTCTCCACTATCCTAATTTGTACTCCTTCCCAACCGTATGCTATTTCCTGCCTTCATGTCCTATTGTCAAAATAAGATTTGCAAAGTTTAGGAAACAGAATTATAAACTTCGACAATACATTTTTCTGGAACATCAGTTCTGCTGGACTACAAACAAAATTTTTGGCTAAACCAAAATACAGTGTGTTATGCCACTCAATTTCATTATCGCTTTAAAGGAGTAACGCAATGAAAAGATATCTTAATTATTCACTACTGTTGATAATAATACTAATTGCCGTAATATTTTATGGAATTGAAATACGTAAACACAAAATATTCCCTTATAGATACCTGAGGAAGGTGTACCTATATTTAAATCTAAATACTAGAGGCCCTTGGTCGATTGGCATATATGAGGGTACCTCTCCATTCAACTTAGCTACTCCAGAAAATATTTTCAATCCAGTTCTTACCGCAAAAGATGTCGATGATATAGACGCAAGTTTTGTTGCAGACCCATTTATGCTTCTCAAGGATGGAAGATATTTTATGTTTTTTGAAGTGATGGATCGTCAAAGCAATAAAGGTGATATTGGCTATGCAGAAAGCGCAAATGGAAGAAAATGGAAATATAGAAAAATTATTATTGATGAGCCATTTCATTTGTCATACCCATATGTTTTTAAATGGAATAAAAGTTATTACTTAATACCAGAGAGTGCTAAAGATTTATCAGTGAGATTATATAAAGCAATATCATTCCCTGAAAAGTGGGAATATGTCGGGAATCTACTGACTGGAGTTCACTATACGGATCCTTCATTGTTTCGCTATAAAAATAAGTGGTGGATGTTTGGGTGTACAAAAAATTACGAGCTTAATCTCTATTATTCAAATCATTTATTAACAGGGTGGACGCCTCACCCAATGAATCCTATAATAAAGCTAACCAAGCATATTTCAAGACCAGGCGGACGAGTTTTTGTTTATAATGACAAACTTTATAGATTAACTCAAGACGATGATCCCAGTTATGGAATCCAAGTTTTTGCTTTTGAAATAACGAAGCTATCGGTAAATTTGTATGAGGAAAAAATAGCGTCGGAGACACCAATAGTAACAAGGACAGGTAGAGGATGGAATGCCGCCGGCATGCACAACGTAGACCCGCATAAAGTAGGGAATAAGTGGATATCGGTAGTAGATGGACGAAATAAATAAGCCTAACAAGCACTACGCTGGACGGCAATCCCAATGCAGATTGGGTACGCCGCCGTGATTTTTTACTGTACTGCTCAATCTGAAACAGGTTTTTTCAGCAATGAATATTAGACAAGCAATAAAATCCAAAGTCTTATTACCGGTTAGGGATTTCGCATTGATCGCCAACTATTGGCTAAATAACTACGAGGGAGTGATATGGCTCATAGGTGACGGGCGAAGCGGTACAACTTGGGTTTCTAATCTCATAAACCATGACAAAAGCTATAGAGAAATGTTCGAACCATTTCACCATCAATTGGTTAGTGATATGAACTTCTTGTTACCTCACCAATACATAAGACCGCATGACTCAAACAAACAGCTAGAGATAATTGCATCCAATGTCTTTAGTGGCAAGTTCAGGAATCCCAGAGTTGATTCCGGTAATCAATCCCTTCTATATAAGGGGCTGCTTATTAAAGACATCTTCGCTAATCTTTTCTCTTGCTGGGTTTCACTGCATTTCCCGGAAGTAAAAATCATATTGCTCATTCGCAATCCATTTTCTGTAGCCCTGTCAAAACATAAACTGAAGAATGGGTTATGGCCTGCGGAACCATTAGACCTATTGGAACAATATGCTCTATATGAAGATTATCTGCAACCATTTGAAGATATAATCAGAAGAACAAGTAGTGGAGGAAACTATGTATTATGCCAGATACTAATGTGGTCCATAATTAACTATGTGCCTCTATGCCAGTTTAAGCGAGGTCAAATACATGTAATCTTTTATGAAGATATATTTATTAACCCGAGCTATGAAGTCTCAAAGATATTTCGTTTTGTTAGGCCTGGTATTGAAAATAATCATATCAATCTTGATAGAGAAAGCGTGAATCGTCCAAGTCGTGTTGCCGGACAAGAAAGCAATTTATTTAGAGGAACCTCACCAATCACCTCATGGAAAAATGAACTATCTTCTCAGCAAATTGACGCTGGGCTCAAAATACTACAATGTTTCGGCTTTGCTGAATTGTATGATGATAACTCAATGCCAAATTGGCAAGTCCTCAACAATATACATAAGAAGGCATAACAAGGTGGCATCGCGAACGGTAATTCTTCGACGGGGAAATATAATGTCCTTTGACTTACTCCCTGCTGCATATGTACGGCGAGATATGGAAACGTTGTGTGGTTACCTAACCGGCGCAATCAGAGCCGTTTGCCGGAAACGATACAGGAACAGAACAAAAAGCAGGATACCAAAAATGCCTTCGGAGCCTTTCATGCATGGTGTTTATGAATACTAAAATAGCTATTGTCATTACAGAATTAAATGAACACGAACTGCTACGTAATAATATACTTTATCACCGTTACCTCGGAGTCAAAGAATTTATAATATTTGCAGATGATCCGAAAGACGGCAGCTTAGAAAGCATAAAAGATATACCTGGAATCACAACATTACCCTCAATACACCCGGATAATTTACCACCTGAACTTCGCGTTCACCCTAAAATGGCAAAAATTATTAAACAATATTCTTCGCACCACTGCGCACGTCAAATGATAAACTCGATGTATGCATATATCTGGGCAAGCAATATTGGATGTGATTGGTTACTATCAATGGATACAGACGAATTTATTTGCCCGAATCTAAATGATATTAAACCCAATGCAATCGCAGATCTTTTCAACTGTCAGCCTCAAAAAGTAGAAACATTACTTTTTCGTCCTCTTGAAATTATCCCATCAAGCTGCGCTTCAAGAACGGTTTTTAATCGGGATCTTCTGTTCTTAAATGAATTTATTCCAGTAAAAAAAGGTTTTAAATCTCTGCGTAGGATTCAAAGATATTTTTCAGACCCCATTCTAGGGAAAAAACATGCACATAAAGGCTACCTCGGACACGTTGACGCAAGAAGCGCTATAAGGTTAAAATTAGATATTGTTCCGTGTTCAACACATTACTTTATTGCTGCCTCCGGCGCAAAACTTGTTCAACGAGAAATTGGCTGGTCTCTTCACTTTTATTGCTATTCATTTGAAGACTTTCTAAAAAAATTTAAAAACTTCAGAACTTTACCTGATCAATGGGTATCCGGAGCAGCAATAGAGTGGCCTTACGGAATGTTTCGCGATATGGTAAACGGAGGCAATATGAATATAGATGATTTACGCAGATATTACGAAACCTACATGGTTCCTAATGCCAAGAATATTGATGAATGGACAGCAGCGTTTCCTGGAGCAGTGGTTTCAGTAAGCACTGTTAGAAAGGTATTCGAAAGAATCGCGGCAACCATGTTGCCATGCTTAATCCTCACCGTCAACTGTATTTTGGCCTTCATAAAACATTGACTTATGAGCTTTCAAAATCTACAAAAGACTTTCATGGACATTTGATCACCATGATTGAATATTATAAAGGATACGAAAGAAATTTACTAACACCATTACATTTTCAGAATGGCACAGCATTAAGAGAATCAAAGACTCTGTTTGCGAAGTAATCTTCTAGTCGCACATTCCATTATTCAGCCTAAATTAAAACGATATAGTAACCCCTTAAAACTACATAAACAGTAAATAATAAAGAAATAACAGAGAAACATACTATTAGTAAGTAGTAAGAATTGTATAGGGTAATTTGTCTATTATTCTGATCCACAGAAGCCGGTTTTGTTAAAAGCTTCCTTTTGCTTTTAAGCAGTTTCTGCTTTTGCGACATAAAGATGGTATTCAGATATTTTCCGAAAGAGGTACTATATAATAGAAGGAAAAAAAGTGGCGCATAAGGAATAAAGTATCGTCCTTGCACATCCTGGATATAGTCTTGCCCGACCGGATTCCAAGTCAAATAAAGACCAGTTTCGATGAATATAACTCCTGCAATAAATATGGATACAATAATTAATTTATTTATCAACCCAATTTTAATATCGTTAGTGGAAAGCAGTACCGCTGTGATGATTAATAACAATAAATATAAATTAATCAGCCATTTTGGCAAAGGCTTATTCAACCAACCCAGAATACCTACAAAACTATCCAGATGAAAAACCCTCTGGGAAATAGAAATCGAGTGAAATAAAATTCCCAAGTATTGGATAGGATTGTTCACGATAAAGCGTTTTTGTTCAATGAAATTTATGCCTTTAGGGGTACTGTTTCGATCAGATCGCTCGAATTGCTCAACAGGAGTTGGTTTTGAAAGTGCGTCCGGAGATAACGCCCGCGCAGAAGTTATCTGTGTTGAAGCAGCAGCTTTTGGTTGGAAAAGCGGTTTGAGGGCACCGATTTGAGTCGCCAGAAAAACAGTGATTATTAGACTCAAAAAGACAAGAATATACTTTTTAAAAGACCCTATCCTGACCACGGGAATTAGAAGAAACATTCCTATCAATATGGCATAAACTGATCTGGAAGCTGCCAGCAAAAAAGCGCCACTAAATATGATGACTAAATCCTTTGTGCCTATTTTCTTCTGCTGATCGTAGGCAAACCGAAGGAACAGCGCAATCAACAAAAAGGAAAGGCTGATGATCATCGCGTCTTTGGACAAAGAAGCGCATAAATATAAAGTCATGGGCATGAGCCCCAGTAAAAAGAAAATCCATTTGAAAAAAGGCGCGGTTCGGATCGCGAAAAAAATAATAACAATGGCAAAGAGTAGATTAAAAATCCTTCCCACATATAAAAGCATTACAGGCGAACTGTTAAACATTTTTCCAATGAACATCCCTAACGCTTGGGGGAAGTAAGGAAAAATAAAAGGACGAGCAAAAATTGCTGACCTGGTTTGCGGATTCAATTCTACATCTCTCTGAGCAAGGATTTCATTAATATTTGTTTTCTGCAAGGGATTGAAATTCAATCTTCCAAAGGTATCAAACAGGTGTATAAGCGAAGCAGGAACGGTAGATTCAAATTGAAAAATATTTAATTCCGCAAGTTGGTATGCCCTGTTAAGATGGTCTTGTTCATCAGGGGTTTGAAGTGGCGGCGTAATAAATACCAAGGACAATCCAAAAACTAATGCCAAAACGACGTAAAGTTTTTCGGGAACAAAAATCAATCGAACAACGAATGCCTGAAATTTCTCTGCAAACATGATAATCAGAGTCAGAAGTACAGCTAAAATAAAAAGAAGAAATTTGAACCAATTTAGAAAACCAAAATTCGTTTCATAGGTCCGCATACATAAACTGCCTTCTAACAGGAACGCCTGCCCGCTGCCTTTTAATGTTCCCATTACATCTTGATTGACAACCGGTTTCACCAACAGTTTCCCTAATTTTCCTGTCGGCATCCTCGGTACGCCCAGATGGCTTTCTTTGTCGCCGGTAGAGGTAGATAAACAGAGAATTACTTTCTTCCCCTTCCCCACATGAATCTTTTCAGGAAACCTAAAGAGCTGATATTGTGGTCTATCCATATTTTCATTAGTGAATTGCTGCGTATAGAGCGTCTGATAGTTTGTATCTAACAACATGATAGTATTTTCATTCAGATATGGCATACCGGAAGAAACCATGAACAATTCCACGGCTGTCAGATATTCTTTTGTCGCCGTAATTTCCTGGATAATTAGAAACTCTTTCTTCAAAGGTCCATCTTCCAATACCCCGCTCAATTCCATCTCCTGCGTCGGGAAAAATACAACAGCAAGCTTCGCAGAATAAATAATTACTCCGGAGAGGATCAAAAATATCAAGCCGATGATCAGATATTTATTTTTATTCATGGTACTATTACTCTTTTCCAATGCTCTATTTAATATTTCGTTTTAAAATAAACAGATTGCTTGGCGATAAAGGTCTGTTTCTTCTGGCTTCCTCATCCCAGTAGATTTGATAGTTATCTTCGGAGACGCTGTCTACTAGACCTACGACCAAATAATTTTGTTTGATGACTCCTTCAGCCCATTTCATGGCTGCCTTATCGGAATCCGGCCCCGGCAGCCAGGAAGTAACTACATTGACAAATACAATATATTCGGGCCGGGATGTTTCAATCTCTTGAATAAATTCAGCCTGCATTTTGGACGCGTAACTATGTGGTTCCATTAATCCGTAGGTATAAATATAGCCGGTTGCCGATTTCCTGTCGGCATAAAAGTAAATTTGCGGCTCGGAACCGATTACGGCAATGCGATCGTCTTTTTTCGTATGGGCTTTGATATATTCCGCGATTTTAATCGATTCCGGAAAAGGATTCAGCTTATACATCTGTCGAGAGGCCTCCACCGGAGTTGCCTTAAAGAAAAAATCGCCCATGTTGATTAAAGGATAGATAATAGCGGCGGCAATGATAAAACCCGGAATAATTTGTACAAGAGGAACAATCTTTTTTTCGTATAGCCATTGAATGGAGGCGACTGTGGCAACACCTGCGAGCATGGCGATGGCGGGAAGCAAGGTAATGAAATAGTGATTGCGGAAATAAAATCCCGGGCAAACCGTAAGAAAGGAGAATAAGAAAAATCCCAGTAAAAAATATCTATTTGTCCGTGATTTGTCATTCCAAAATATGCTTGTTAAACCAATTCCCGCAATGATCCACAGAAAGAACCACGAATCTATGACTTGGGGAACTTTCTCCATGAATATCTGTAATGCATCAGGCAGAGATACTATGGATGCGTACTGGGCCGCGTAAGTGAACGTCCAGAACCAGAATTTGGAAAAAATGCCTACATTATAAAGTATAGCGCAGCTAAGTAAAAAGGGCAGGGCAGCGCCTGTTAGGAGAAGGCTATTCCAGGCAATCAATCGATTCAGGTCGATTGGTTTTGCGGTTATTGTCTTTAATGTAAAGTAAGTAAGCGCGAATGCGATGAAAAATATCGCATGCTGCTTAATAATAAAACCCAGCCCGAACAATAAGCCGCTGATGAAAAACATTTTAATATTGTTGGAATCAATAGCCTTTAATAAAACAATGATTCCACCCAGAGCAAAAGGCACGATAAATTGTGTCGCATGCGCGGATGTACCCAATACTGAAGGACTAAGAGAAAGGAGGGCATAGCTAATGGCCGCGACAATGGCAGCCGTTGTATTAAATAAATAACGTGTCAATAAAAATAAAAGGGCGATGGCAATAGAGTTTGCAATCATTAATCCAAGATGAATCCCGGTGATCGTTTGCCCAAATACCGCCATTATCAGCGCGTATATGGCGTAAATACCGGGAAGCTTCATGTTGTAAGCTATCAGATAAGGCGGGATTCCCTGAAGCATAAGTTGTCCCATATAGGCAAACTCGCCTTCATCGCGCTCTAACGGAATTTCCAAAAGGCGAATACGAATAGCCGCTGTAAATAATATGATTATGGCAAGAACGATCCATGACCGATAATCTTTTTTATAGTGAAGATTTTTTTGCTTCTCAAAAGATTTTGCCGGTTGCAAATTATGTTTTAATTTGCTGGAGTGATGTTTTGTTTGCATCAAAACCCTCTTAAAACGCAGATACACTTACATTCCGTCTTTCAGCCAATCCCATCATCAACACTTGAAAATCCTGTTCTCCCGCAATCGCTCAAATACCCATGACCTCGTTGCGGAGGTGGTAATTGCTGTTATCCCCAGAGTTAAGGCTGAAACGATAATTAAATATATCACCGCCATAAATTGTGTCATTGCGTCACCCATAAACAATCTTCCCAAACCGGCAATTAATAAAGCTGTACCCAGAGGTATCAAAACATCTTGCAGATACCAGTGCCATTTCTCTTCAGGCAATAAACGTCTATGCATTATCGGAATTTCAAATAAAACGCTGCCTACGTCAAAAAGAAGCCAGACGATGGCTGCTCCAATAGCACCATAGCGAGTCGTCATGTAGATAATTAATGGCACAAGTAAAACGACGGCAAGCAGGTTTTTATAAAATAATAATTTGGTCCAGCCAAACGCCAGTTGCATAGCGTGAGGAAGGTGCATAAGCACGTTAAGTGCCGTTCCGCAAATAAGAATGCTAACCAATAAGTGAGTTTTTTCTGCCGTTATCTGGCTTTGGGACCAAAGCAAAATAATTTCATTGGAAAAAAAGGCAACGACAACGGCGAAAGGAAGAATCAAGACGGCCATAAACTGGCAACCCTTATGATAGAGCTCTTTTAACTTCTGTTGATCATTGAGGGCAGCCAATTGTGTAAATCTCGGGAAAATACCGGAAAAAACCGGCCAGCTAAAGCGCAAAGGACTCATGGCGATTATGCCGGCCAGCGTGTAATAACCAAACATCTCTAGAGACAGCATTTTGCTTAATATGACTTTATCCATTTGAGTAAGAATTATTGACATAATTGTAATAGCGCCCGTTCCGGCGGCAAATTTCCAAATACCCTTAATCAGTTGTTTTTGAAACACAGGCCTGCTTTCACTTTTCGGTAGCTTACGCCAGAAAATAGTCACCATAAGAAACGTATGTATTGCGCTGACAACCATCTGCCATAAAAAAAACGCCTGAATCGTGGGAGAAATCAGCCACAAAACCGCAACTGCGCCAACACCGCGCAAAGTGCTTATAATTACAGTAACTACATTTAATATAATCTGGCGTTGAAGCCCCATAAGCCCGCTGGCGTAGAAACTAAGTGGCCATTGCAGCATCAATGTAAATCCAATTATTAAAACTGCCTGCTCAATAGTTGTGGCTGATAATTGATCTGCCCGAACCCAGTGATGAGCAATCAAAGGCGATATCGCTATGACCGCAATTCCGATAACCAATGCTAGGCCCCAGTAAATAATTTCCAGGGATCGCACCAAATTACGCATTTCCTGCTCCCTACCCGGCAGCACGGAAAGCCGAGCCATTTCACGGTTCAATGTACCGCTTACCCCCATATCTAAAAGGCCGGAAAGTATTTGCAATGACGCATAAATGCCCACCAACCCATATGCTTCCACCCCCATAAATTTTATATACAGGGGGACGAATACAAGCGCCATGAGGGCATTCCAACCATTCCCGACTAAACTTGCGCTAATATTTTTTTTGAGCAGACTCATAATAGACGGCCTCGGAGCAACTCTTTTTGATTGACATGATTAGAATAACCGGGAAATGTTTTTGTTGGGAATGATGGAATTACTGATTAGAAAATCATCTATCCTATCGATACATTCCTGCACGGAACGACTTTCAGTATCTATAACCAATTCCGGCTTATCCGGAGCTTCATAGGGCGAAGATAGCCCCGTGAAATCTTTTATTAAACCTGATTGCGCTTTTTTGTACAACCCGTTGGGATCACGCTTACGGCATTCATCAAGATCACAGCTCATGTATATTTCGACAAAGCGACCTCCCGGAAACAAAGAGCGCACAAATTCTCTGTCCTTTTTAAATGGCGAAATAAATGTGCAAATAACTATGCTGCCATGCTCAAAAAATACTTTGGCCACTTCACCTGCTCTGCGGATGTTTTCTTTTCTATCGGCGGAAGAAAAACCCAAATCAGAACATAAGCCGTGCCGAATATTATCACCGTCCAGCAATACTGTATTACATTTTTTAGCAAACAAGCGCCTCTCCAGCTCCATGGCAATAGTGGACTTACCTGAACCGGAAAGCCCGGTGAACCACAACACACAAGCCATATGCCCGTTTTGTTTTTCGCGCTCGGTTAGTTCGATATTTAATTCTCGCCGGATTACGTTCGATGATTGTTTTGATTTGCCACTATCAGCGGACTGATCATCTTTATAATCTTCAATATGTCTTATGGCATCACGGATCATTCCGGCAGCAACAGTATTATTGGTCAGAGGGTCAATAAGGATAAAGCTGCCTGTGGCATGATTGATTTTATAGGAATCAAAGAAAATGGGGGCGACGGTGCTGATTTCCACCCTGCCGATCTCGTTTAATAAAAAAGTATCCGCCGGCTGCCGATGCAACGTGTCAACATCTATTTTGTAAACAATCTTTGTTATACTGGCTCTGGTATATTTTGTCGTGTGCTTCATAATGTAGGGGGTATTCATGGTCATGGCTTGTTCATCCATCCAACAGATGATCGCTTCCAGACTGGTTTCTATCTGGGGCAGGTTTTTCTTGCGAACGATCATATCACCGCGGCTCACGTCAATTTCATCGTTCAAAGTTAAGACCACAGATTGGGAAGCAAAAGCTTCCTGCAATTCACCATCGTAAGTCGTGATTGATTTTATTGTGGTCGTATTTCCCGCCGGCAATATAACCACCTCTTCTCCCGGAGTGATCGTTCCCGAAACTATTTTCCCGGCAAAACCACGAAAATCCAGGTGCGGACGAATCACATACTGGACAGGAAAACGGAAGTCCACAAGATTCCTGTCGGCGGCGACATGGATGTTTTCCAGGCAGTGCAGCAGTGTCGTACCATCGTACCACGGCATTTTTTTACTCTTTTCAACAACATTATCACCTTTGAGAGCCGATACAGGGATCAAAACGATATCGTGGATATCCAGTTTTTGAGAATAGTTTTCATATTCACGGACAATGCTGCTAAAAACATCCTCCGCGTAATCCACCATGTCCATTTTGTTTACCGCGACAATTAGATGGGGAATTTGTAAAAGAGAAATGATAAAGCCGTGCCGCTTGGACTGAGTCAGTACCCCGTTGCGGGCATCGATAAGAATGATGGCGCAATCAGCTTTAGACGCCCCTGTAAACATATTTCGAGTGTATTGGATATGGCCGGGCGTATCGGTAATGATGAATTTTCTTTTCGGCGTTTCAAAATAACGATGAGCCACATCGATCGTAATACCCTGCTCCCGTTCCGCCGCCAATCCGTCAAGCAGATAGGCAAGCTCAACTTCTTTGAAGCCTTTTCTTTTGGAAGTTTTTTCAATTGCCGCATACTGATCATCGTAGATTGATCTAGTCTCATAAAGCAGCCTGCCGATCAGCGTTGACTTCCCGTCATCGACACTGCCGGTAGTCGTAAAACGGAGCAGGGATTTTTCACCGTATTGCATCAGAAATACCCCTCTTTCTTTTTTTGCTCCATTGAACTGTCGCTGGTCAGGTCAATCACGCGGTTCTCCCGTTCCGATTTTTTCGCGGTTCGGACTTCGCCGATAATCTCATCAAGTGTTGTTGCCGCCGATGCGATAGCTCCGGTACAGGGCATACAGCCAAGACTGCGGAAGCGGCACAGTACACTTTTTGCTTTTTTATTATCATAGATGGAACCGGATGAAACGGGGATGAGAATGCTTTTACGAATAATGACATCCCGCTTTTGGGCATAATAAATCGGCACGATGGGAATCTGCTCCAGCTTGATATATTCCCAGATATCCTGTTCCGTCCAGTTGCTTAAGGGGAAAACCCGCACCGTCTCTCCCTCATTGATGCGGGTATTGTAGATATCCCAGAGTTCGGGGCGCTGGTTTTTCGGATCCCACTGGCCGAGAGAATCACGCAGGGAAAACACTCTCTCTTTAGCGCGGGATTTTTCCTCTTCCCGTCTGGCGCCGCCGAACGCCGCGTCAAAGCCGTGCTTACTCAAGGCATCCAAAAGCGCACCTGTTTTTAAATAGCTACAACACTTATCGACACCAACTTTGAGCGGGTGACAACCCTTGGCAATCCATTCTTCATTTCTTTCAACAATTAAACGGGCTCCGATTTTTTGGCAGAATTCCTCCCGGAATTCATACATCTCCGGAAATTTATAGCCGGTATCAATATGCATTAATGGAAAGGGGAATTTTGCCGGATAAAAGGCCTTCTGCGCCAACCGCACCATCACGCTGGAATCCTTACCGACGGAATAAAGCATAACCGGATTCTTGAATTCCGCCGCGACCTCGCGCATGATGTGGATGGATTCTGATTCAAGTTGTTTGAGAAAAGATAAGGTAAAAGAATTCACCTTTGCTGATGCCTCCATTTAGATACGCCGTTGCTCTATTCAACTCACCCTCTATGATTGTCTCTTACCGAAGCCATACTTTATAAATAACCCAAAGGCCCTCAATCAAAACCAGCACGCCCAATCCTTTTTTCAGTAAATCCTTAGAACCGAACCTGCTCAAAGCCATGGGGCCGAAAAAACCTCCAACCGCCGATCCCACACACAACGGCGCCATTAAAGACAGCGGAGGCATTCCATTGAGTAACACCCAAAGAAAAAAACTGAGCAGACAAATGGGTGCTTCAGCAAAATCCGTAGAACCGATCGCTCCTTTTTCACTGCGATCCTTGAAAACCAATTGCCCACCAGCAACCAGAGGCCCGAAACCGCCGCCGGACAAGGCTTTGTTAAAGGCGCTGATAAAACCAAGTGCATATATTTTTTTAGATGTCATGATCAATGTTTTGCCCCACAGAATCATGATGCCAATTCCAATCACCAACACGGCAATGTAGGTGTTCAGAATTTTAGGCGATATGGAGGATGAAACAAATACTCCGACCAGACAGGCGAAAACACCGAACCAGATAATGGTCGTCGTGACGCGATAATCAATTGTGCCCGTTTGAAAGTTCGCGTTTCCCAACTGATGGTGCCGCCAGGAAGCTATAAAGCCTCCGATGGATTGGGAAATTAAAATGGAGGGCACAACCGCTTTGACATCGTATCCCAACAGGATTAAAAAAGGAGATAGCACCGTGCCATACATCATGCCCAGCGCGCTATCCACAAACTCCATGACCATCGCAAAAACAACTAAGTAAAATGATTCAAGCAATATGAAGCCTCCCTATCCATTAAATAGTTTTTATTGTGCCCCTCGATAGAAGAGACTGTGTCGCAATCATCGTTTATCATTGCGAGTGTACGATAGTGAACGTGGCTCGTGAACTTAATCCCCCACATCACCGAGGTAGATCCTCCCGGGTCGGCAGGAAGGGACGCGGCATAAATTCCAAATCACGTCGGGCGTCTGCATGATCGAACACGAGATCCGAATTCATTCTTTCGGCCATCGCCGGCGACCAGTAGCGAAAGCGCGGTAATAAACGCAAGAACATTACTGCCAGGCGGAAAAGCCAAATGGGCAATATCACAAAGCGTGGTTTCCTGCCCATTGCCAAGAAAACGCGGCCGACCATCTCCCTATAAGGAAGTGTTTCCCCGCCGGGAATATTATAAGAGCGATTGAATGCCTTTTCTGCGTTAAGCGCGGCCAGACATCCCCGTGCTACATCCTGCGCATGCACCGGTTGCCGTAACCCCTGCGCTGCGCCAAGCAGCGGAAAAAAAGAGAGGCGACGGATAGAACGGGCAATCACACTGATATTACTGTCACGCCCCAAGCCGTAAGTAAGCGTCGGCCGCAAAATTGTCCAAAACACTTGATTTTTGCCAGCCCAGTCAATAAAAAGCTGCTCACCTTCTGCAAGCCTTACCGCCAATTTCTTTTCAGCAGTATCCGAAGATAAACCTTTGGTAAAACGGCTTGTCGATGAGACAGCCACGATATGTTTAACTCCGTAATGTAAAAACAGTGAAAAGTATTCCGGCAAAACCCAGATTGGCGCCAGGCAAATCCATTTCGTCATCGGTTCTGTATCATGAGAACATCTTATCGAAAGAATTCGCCAGATAACCCCTCGGCTTACCGACTGCTGCTGCACAAGTGAAGCCCGACGCGAAAAAGCCACAACATCATAGCCATCCTCAACCAGCAGTGGTAGCAAACAATCTCCTATCAGACTGGTTGCACCGAGAACGCCGACGCGGCTTTTATAAGCGATCATGCTTAAACCAACTCCTAGTATGCCGGCTGCTATATTGAATAGCTACAGCGACGAATCTCAGCCATACTCCCAACGCTACGATCAACATTAATACGCCAGGATACTGATGGCGAAAAAATTTGCGATAGAAACGCATCATCCCTTTGTGTTTGTGCCATTCCACAAAAATCGGGCGTGTTTTGCTGCACGTCCCCTGGTGATGAACTACACGGGCATCGGGTACAAACATAATTTTCCAACCCCGCTGGCGAAAACGCATACAAAAGTCCAAGTCTTCACAGTGCAGAAAATAACTATCGTCCAGTGGGCCGACATCCAATATCGCGTCACGCCTTACCATCATGCAGGAACCGGAAACGGCTTCAACCTCAACGGGACCATCCGGAAGGGGCTGCTGATGCAGCAGGAAATCCGAGAAGAGTCGGGGATAGCGTACACGAAACCTCGAGAAACCAAAGGCTCGAGTAAAAGACCGCCATGGTGTCGGCACAGCACGTCGCCCCCCTGCTTGCTCTGTTCCATCCGGGTTGAGAATCAGTGGCCCGGCTATTCCCGCCTGCGGTGATGATTTCATGCAGGCCAATAACGTCTCCAAGGCTTCTTTATCAATAAGACAGTCCGGATTCAGAAAAAGCATATAATCGTTTTCTCCGTCAGCGGCGACGGCGATATTGCAGGCTGCGGCAAAACCATAATTTTTTGTATTGTAAATATTTACGAGACGTGATTGCGAATCAGCAAGGCGTTTAATTTCATCCATGCTATGATCTTTAGAATTGTTATCAACAACGATCACTTTGGCGACAGACACCGAGCATAACAGTAAATTCACAACCTCACTCAATATACGACCGGCGTTATAGTTGACAATGATGACTGATACACAAGGTCTTGAGAGGGGTGCACAACTAACCATGTTTTCTAACATTTTTTAATTTCCCAATATCAAAAAAGTTATCGTTATTCAAATCTAACGTTTCTTTTTATATTTTAGGCTTAATTAAACAGCTATCCGAAAGGACAGGTGGTGACTTTTAAAACTTAACCAAACAATGATGCAATAGTACTTTGTATGTCTTCCGCAGCCTTTTTGGTGTCCTTTGCTTCCTTGATCGGCCTGCCGACAACGATATAGTCTGCACCGTTTAAGAAAGCCTCTTTTACATCTATGGTTCGCTTTTGATCATCTACATTCGCCACCGGTCTTATGCCGGGAACCACAAGCAGCAACTGCTCACCAATACCGCGCCTTAATCGCGGCACCTCAAGACCAGATGAAATCACACCGTCACAGCCAATCTCTAAAGCTCTTTTCGCTCTGGAATAAACCAATTCCTCTACGTTACATTTAAATCCCAGGTCTTTTAAATCACCTTCATCCAAACTAGTCAGAACAGTGACGGCCAGTATTTTCAGTTCGTTTTTATGCGCCACAGCCGCTTCCAGAATTTTGTCATTACCATGAACCGTGACAAAATGGGCGCCCCGATTCTTTAGTTGAATTACCGCCGACTTAACAGTCTGAGGAACATCAAAGAATTTCAAATCCACAAAGACTTTTTTATCACGCTCCCTCAGCCATTCGACTAACTCAAAATAGCCGCCAGCCATAAAAAGTTGCAAGCCCAACTTATAAAACATGACTGAATCCCCAAGTTGCTCAACCAGAGCTTTTGCTTCTTCAACAGAGGATACATCCATGGCAAAAATCAGCCGTTCGCGAAAGGGGATATCTTTTGTTGACAGAGAAGACTCCCTCGATTTACCCGATTGATTTTTATTTGTTTTCGCATCATTCATATTGCACCTCTCTTTTTTACAATCATCTTATGGACGTTCAATTTACAATATAAAAACATTTTATTCCCGACTTTTCGCGTTTTCATCAACTTTAACATTTACGATAATCACCACTTGACAGATACTTCTCCAACCAGATGTAAAGGCATATAAAAAGACAGCGGCTGCTCATTTCTTTTATCTTAAGCTTGGCACCGCTTCACTCTTCACGAATTCCGTTTCACGGTTTGTAATTAACGCCTCACCAATGTCCTCCTCCGGTTATTGCCCCTGCATATTACTTAATAGAACGCATCTGAGTATTGGATTTTTAGAGGACGTTGAAATAATCACTCATCAATCGCAAGACGAAATTACAATGATAAAGGTTTTCCCCCTATTCTTCGGACTACTCTTATCAACGGCAGCAGAATGCAACGCATCCACTGTCGCCGGTTTACAGCAAGTTTTAGATTACCAATTTTGATCCAAACGTGGTAATGAACAACATCTGCCATGTCTTTCCAAAATGTACGATGATAGATTTCATTAGTATGAGGCAAATCAATCTTCGGAAATGTTGCAAATCTTCGCAAACCGTTTTTGGCGTTCCTGGTGGCTTGAAGGAAACCATGACCGAACCAGCGATCTGGCTCAAGATGACAACCCTCAGCCCATTCGTTCCATGCATTAATAAATACAAGTTGGTCACCATCGCCTGACTGCAGAACTTTATCTATGGTGGAAGAAAGCCAGTACTCATAATTTTCCGGAACTCCGTTTTGCACCACAACAGCGCGATTTCCAGTGCGCGCCGTATTGTCCCATGAGGGAAATACAGTTTTAAAAACTCTCTCGTTAAGGTATGTGCGGCCGAGATAAGATTGCGCTATTGCCGCGTATTGCATCACACTGCCCTGGAACGGTTCAAAGAATTTAATTGAACCATTTATATTCATAACCTCCCGCAGATTATGCGGCGGGAATTCCACGGCACTGTCAAATTCAAACTTGGCATAGTCTTCGTTGCCGTGTGTCAGCGCCGCGCATACATGAATATCACCCAATCCAATCGACCGGCAATACTCACGCCATATCTGAACGGTATTGCGTGCATCAGGCAGATGCTGCGGCCGATAAATAATCAGGAAAGGCTTGCCATCTACTCGAATATAGCGCCTATCCTCAAAAAACGGCACCAGTGACTTAATGAAATTGAGATTATCCTCCGGTAAGTGCTTCTGGGCAATCAATATTTCATAATCAGATGCATCCCAACGACGGGTCCAGTTTTCATTAGCCCAGCACAGACAAAACGGCATATTGCTTTCCGGGTCGGCAAGCATATCGTCGAGTGGCAGGTTCAATATCCGAGTGCCGGAAAACCAGTAATAGTGATAGCAAAAACCATCGATACCATACTGCTTAGCCACTTCAATCTGTTCTCTGCGCGTCTCCTGTACACGGAGGTCGTAGAATCCAAAATCGCTGGGTAAATGTGGCTGAAAATGCCCTGCAAAGAGCGGCCTGGCTTTAGTAACATTTGTCCATTCCGTAAAGCCTTTACCCCACCAGAGGTCATTCTCCGGCGTCCGATAGAACTGCGTCAGATAAAAAGCGATTAACCGTGGTGCAGGTTTATTTTCTAATGCTGGTTGAATGAATTTCACCACGTCTTCCGTAAAATTTTATAATCTGGTTGAATGTGTAAGGCAATTTAAATTATCAAACCCGAATCCCAAACAAACCGAGACTCCTGCGAATCCGCTGTTTAGCTTGATGGCTCAATCTTTTACCGATAGACTTCTTCCATGATATTTTGTAAGTCCCTCGAGCAAGACCCGATTGCAAATCTTCCATCGTGGCTTTACTCTCTTTGTCTATGGTCCGTATGTTTCCATCGAGAACCGCTTTTAGTATCTCTACTCTTTTCAGCCTGACATCATAGTTATTTGTTCCATCAATGGTTTGCCACTTCAACCAGTCATCTACACATGCCACTCCAAAATCTTCAGGCTTATCATAGACGAGAGAATTTTTAGCTATCATCATCGGCTGAACACCAACGGTAAAATATTTTTTATATTCAGCTACAAATTCCTTTGTTTGAAGAAACATCTCTTCAGTTTCCCCGGGAAACCCTGCTATCAGGGAAATGGTTTGTGATATTCCTGCCGCATGAACTAATTTTATTACTTCTTTTGCTAATTTCATGTCAAAATATTTTTTATGCATGAGATTCAGAACATCCTGACACCCTGATTCCAAGCCCCAGGCCAAGTTATAACAACCGGCCTTTTTCATCTTAACAAGCAATTCAGAGGTCATCTCTTTTCTAATAAGAGCCATGCCGCCCCATAAAAATTTATGACCGCTATCAATAACTAAATTACAGAACTTTTCGAGTTCTTTGGGTACGCCGTTTATCAATGAATCATTCAAACAGATATAAGGAACAATTTTTTTCGCGGGCGAGACAGAGGGATTGTTGCTCAATGCGCTTAAGTGTTTTGTGATTTCGTTGAAAATATTTTCTGCAGTGCGGAATCTATATTTGTAAAAATTAGGTCTTTCACTGCAAAAAGCACATGTGTTTATACAACCCCGGCTTGTCATAATGCTGAACTGATATACACTGCCATATTTTTCAAAATCGACATCACTGTAATCTGCAAACGGTATTGAGTTTAAGTCTTTGACAACTTCCGGCACACCATTATCTATTACAGAACCATCGCTTTTTCTGTAAGAAATCCCTGGAATATCAATCTGCAGATTTCTATATTTATTAAAATGATCAAGTACTTTTGGCCAGATTAAATCTCCTTCCCCAGTACAAATAGCATCTACACATTTGTTATCAAGGATATTAATGCCGTCATACGAAGGGAAACACTGTGGTCCACCAACAAGTATTGCCGCCTCAGGATTTCTCTCTTTTATTCTCTTTACTATGTAAAAGGCCAAATGTTTTGAATAAACATTTATGGAAATTGCATAAATATCTATTTTATTTTCGATCATTTTTTCTATATATGAATCCAGATAGCTTGAATATTTATGAAATATTTTATCATGGTCAATACCCCATAGATATGCAACCTGAGCATCCCATAACTTTTTATCATCCTTCTGAACGGCTTTATATAAATCAACATTCAAATCAAAATCAATAAAATCATGGCCGGTTTCTTTTGTTGACGCTTTAAAAAGAGCCATTGCGTAAGAGGGATATTGGGTATCCCATGGAGGTAAAAATATAAAAGCAACTTTCATTGATCTTGCCTTTCTCAATATTTGCTATGACTTTTAGCTGAAATATTATCTAAACAAACAAAATAAAAGTTGGTATCTCTCAAATTATAGCCAGGCTTCAAAAGGTTTACCTCGCAGCAGATAGTGCTCGCCAATATCGAAATCATCGTCCGACATTTGACCTGATCCTTTTTTCATAATTATCATATTATACTTTATATTAATCTCATCTATTAAATCAGGTCAGCTGGCTGCTAGCATAAATAATTCAATCAGCAGGTTGCTCATTGCTTTTCTGCTGCCAAATGGGCTCTCTTCGGTCTGCCATGGTTCACCAGCCCAGTGTGCCCATCCCCAATCTTCGATAACATAAAGACCACCGGCTTTCAAATAAGGGAAGCTGATATTAAAGGCAGCGCGAGTTTCCGCGTAATAATGGGAAGCATCGTCAACAATAAGATCAATATCTCTCTTTGGAAATTCAAGGGACAGAATTTTCCCCATCGCCGCAGAATCAGCCTGGTCAACCCCATAATATGGTTTTATTAAATTTATTTTATCATGCCTTTCAATGTACCTTGTCAATGCTTCAACTGTCTGCGGCATGCAATCTATTGCAACAATTTTATCCAACGCATAAATCTTATCGTATAAAACAACGCTGCCACCTTGAAGAATACCCATATCAAAAACTTTTTTTATTTCTTGCTTCTGGCCTAAGGCAATGCAACGCTCAATCATTTCCGTAGTTTTCCCGAGCAGAAAAAATTTACCTGACGAATTCATATTTTGCAATTCACTAATATCCCACGTCAGAATAAATTTTATCCCATTAATTATTACTGTATTTTCATTTTTAAAAAAGAGGTACTTCATTTGAAGTAACCATTTTCTCAAACGCATCCAATAATGATTAAAATATTTATTCATTTATCTAAAATCTCGATAGCTTATTTAAATATGTTTTCAGCCAAACTTTCATTGATTCCATTATTTTTGTTTTATATTCAGCAATGCTCAGGTCTGTCAGTATTATGGCAGCTCCGGTGGCTTCCGCTGGAACTATTTTCATCACAACTTGATAAACTGCTCCATACTGGTTTTTAGCTAACATAGATTTAACGTCTGGCAGCAGTTTTCTCCAATGTGACGCCAGTTCAGTTTGTCCGGGTGGTTTGATCACAAACTCTGCCGCAATAATTTTGTAACCGGAATTTTCAATAAGTTGCTGCATGTTTTTAATGCCGAAAAACCGAATATGTGTTCGGTCTAAAAGGCCAAAATCACGATACTCAAAATCTCCGTCAAGAATGCTGGCAATGATTGCATTATTGCCAAAATGCGGCAATGAAACCACCAAATAACCATCAGAAGCCAAGAAAGGTTTCAGCGCTGTCAGTGTCTCCTGTGGGTTATACAAGTGCTCAAATACATCAGCCGCGACAATGACATCATACGTCCCGCAACCAGACAGCATTGATGTCCATTCGGTCTTATTCAGATCAAATTGATAAACCGCTTCACAAAATTGAGAAAGTTTCGCTATAGCTGAAGAATCAATCTCCACACCGGTTATGCGACACCCGTTATTCTGCTGGAGAATTCTGGTTATTGAACCCGGCCCAGCTCCGATTTCCAGCACACGCTTATCATGACCGACCATGCGTACCACTTTAGCTGGCGCCGTCTCTAAAGACAAGTTAATGTCATACTCATAGGTATGTCTTTTTCTTACATCAACCGCTATTTTCTTGAGCTTGTATGCCGGCGTGGCATAGGTATCAGGTTTATTTGAATAATGTTGCAAGCTACTTCTCCGCCACAAGCGAAGTCCCTCAAACCTTGCTGAAATGAATCGTAAAGGTGCAGTAATTTTCCATGAGTTTGAATTATGCAATTCATGAACCCATTGTCCCAGTTTTGTAACATTAGTTTCTAATAGACTAATTTGATAGTCACGTTCGGCCATTGTCTGATTGAGTCGTGAAATCTGACTTTCAAGATCCACAATAAGATCGTTAAAGCCTACCTGCTCTTCAATAGCCTTGATCGTATTCTCATATACTGACATAAGCTCATATAAGCGTGATTCCGGCAACGTATCCTCGGCAAGATAAAAAGATTTATATTTTTTACGATAATTAATCCATTCATCAATACTTTCCAATTTAGAATCCCTATAGGAAGCCCATGGTGAAAGCCGCCCCCAATCTATATTTTCCTGATCAATGAGCTTGTCTTGGATTGCCTGTTTCCAAATATCCGTGCCTGGCAAAGGCATAAGGATATTGACTGACGCCCGCGGCAGAAGCTTTCCTGCATAAATATTCATTAATATGAACTCGTAAGTACTGCGAACATCCTCTTCAGTTTCTGTCGGCGTGCCAACAATGAAAGAGCCGTATACTGGAATTTTATGCTTATAAAATGTATCTAACGCGAGCTGGTTCATATCTTTTGTGGTGCTTTTCCGGAGAATATGTAAAATTCTATTTGAACCGGACTCTGCGCCGAAAGCAACACCAGCTATATTGATCCTTTTAAGATTTTCGCACAATTCATCATCCACGAGATTCGCCCGGACTGAGAAAACAAAGCTAACTTTTTCGTTAATCTTTTTCTCTACTATTAATTCCGCAAACCTTTTAAAACGCGGCTTATTGACGATAAAGAGATCATCCAATATTAAAATATTACTAATGCCAGGTGATTTTTCAATTAAGTGCTCCACTTCTTTGACAACATATTCGGCACTAAAATATCTTGTCTTATCCCAAAAAGCCGAGCTGCTGCAAAAAGAACATTTATAAGGACAACCTCTCGATGTAAACAGGTAAGGGGTCGTCCCGTCAGACCTTTCAGGGAAAGGGATACTGTCGAGCGGTTCAATCAGATCTCTTTTAGGCGTGATAAAAATAGAGCCATTATGATGAAAAACGAGACCTTTAATATCTCTTAGAATCTCAGGTTTAATGACAAATCCGTTTTGGAAAAAATATCTAGTTAACTCCAGGAATGCTTCTTCCCCTTCACCCATAACACCTATATCAAATTCTTCAGTAAGAGTCTCCGGCATATACGTAATATGATGTCCGCCGATTATTGTTATAATATTCTTGTTGCGCTCTTTGACTTTCCGTCCCAGATCTTTCGCAATGTCAAAACACTGTGATGTTGAAGAAACACCGATAATATTAAAATCGCCGGAATAGTTAAGATCATCCATGTAACTCATCGTTACAGGAAACTCGCAATATTTTTCAACATAGGCCTGAATGTATCCGTAAAATAACGGCCTAAACAAATCCAAATCAATTTCGGATTTGGCCTGAATGAAACCTATTTTAAGTTGGTTTGCCATTTGTGCTCCAGAAGAACGATACCGTCGCCGATATAAGGTGGTGACGTCATCAAAAAATCAACAGCTCTGGTTATATAATCTGCAGCGACTACCGTACTCGAATGAAGTATTCCTACATCCAAGTAGTAAGTACCCGTCATCAAGTTCAGTGAAGGATATTCCAAAATGACCTCATGCCCCCCGACATCCTGTGCTATTTTGACTGCATCTATTTTCGTGTTCAACCCGCAGACATAAAACCCATCGTTTCTGAACACAGCCACACCCATAATAAATTCATCTTCGAATGCTTTATTGATCATATATCTAATTTTAACGGTGACTTTCTCGCCGCAAATAAACTTAAAATTTATTCTGCTTTGACTATCAACCATTTCTACCGAAAGCAACTTTGGCAAATCTTTTTGTTCAATATTTTTCAGGGCAACTGACGATTGCATTGTTTTAGTCGCATCGGGTTTCGAAGAACTATCAACCCTTACAAAATCCAAATAATGACTGACGACGCTCATCGGGTCGCCGAACATCGCCATAACTCCCTTATGCAACCAACATCCAACTGTACAAATCTTTTTAACGTTACCCGTATCGTGTGTAACTAATATTAATGTTACTCCCTTTGACAGCATGCCTTTAATCTTTTCGATACATTTATACTGGAATGACATATCACCCACGGCCAGAGCCTCATCTATGATGAGAATATCCGGGCTGATATTTACGGCAATCGAAAATGCCAATCGCACATACATACCGCTTGAGTAAAATTTTACCGGCTGTTCAATAAAATCACCAATATCGGCAAAATCACCAATATCGGCAAATTTCGCATCTATTTCCTCTTTACTCAGTCCGAGAATTGACGCGTTAATGTACACATTTTCACGGCCGGTAAATTCGGGGTTAAAGCCCGAACCTAACTCGAGCAGAGCACCAATCCGACCATTCGTTTCCACAGAACCTTCTGTCGGCGAGATTGTGCCGCATATGATTTGCAGTAGCGTGGACTTGCCTGAACCGTTGCGGCCTATGATACCGACAGCTTCTCCTTTTTTCACTTCAAAAGAGACATTTCTAAGCGCCCAGAAATCGCGGAAATATTGCTTCTGTTTCCGTCCGGCAAGCCTCTGCAGACGAGGAACTACAAATTGTTTGAGCCGGTCACGTGGGGCATCGTAAATCTGGTAACATTTCCCCAGACTGCTGACTCGTATAGCAACATCATTAGCGGATTTTTTAGCCTCTTGAACTTCTCCCATCAAGGGAGAGGGCGCTCTATTAATGCTAGAGGACATCAGCAAATCCCTTCCGCGTTTTCTGAAACCATGCATAGCCCAACCAAGCCACAGCCAAGGCCATGAGGCTATAGATGCCCAGTCCTGCCCAATCGGGCAGATGTCCCCAAATCATTACTTCGCGAGCCTGTTCAATAATAAAGGTGAGAGGATTGATCATGATCCAAGGGCGCAATTCTACCGGCAACGCTGTAACCGGGTAAAAGATTGGGGAGAAAAACAACATTACCATGGTTATAATACCTGTGGTTTGCCCTAAATCACGAAGGAATACACCCAGCGATGCCAACATCCAGGCAAAGCCAAGGGTAAGAATAATGAGTGGCAATAACACAATCGGAATGAGTATAGCAGTCCAATTCAGATAACCATTAAATAATAAACAGGCAGCCATGAGTACGCCAAGACTGATGAAACCGTGAAACAGGGCTGCACCTACAGCAATAGATGGCAAAATATCAAGCGGGAAAATAACTTTTTTTACAAAATTTACGTTAGAGGTAATCAGCGCCGGTGCGCGGTTGATCACTTCAGCAAAAAGGCCATGAACGATCATCCCCACAAATAACATAATGGCAAACTGCGTCTTAGTCTCATCAGTACTTACACCCCAACGGGACTTGAAAACAACTGAGAACACAAAAGTATAGATGGTCAGCATTAGCAGCGGGTTGAAGAATGACCAGGCGAGACCAAAGATTGAGCCCTTGTAGCGTCCCACAACCTCACGCTTCGTCATCTGAATTATAAGTTCGCGGTTGCGCCAGAGACTGCGCAACAAGGATAAAGGCGATGTTGGTTGCCCTGCATGAGGATTCACTCGAGAACCTCCGCGGGCTTTTTTGATATGACCAAATTGCTAGTTATCATTTCTTCCACCGCATCCTGTACCTTTGTAACAGCTAAGGTTTCCAGACACTCGCTTCTGCCATTTGCATCGCAACCTTTTTTGCGGCATGGCGAACAATTCATATCTGGTAATACAACTTTATTTTTCTCTCCCTATTGCGCCCAAGCGCGCCAACCAGTCTTGAATAATTCAAGCATAAGAGCCATAAGTGATGATGGTCATCAATTTAAAAACGGTTGTTTTCTTTAACCATTAGACTTTATCAAATGAAAAAGGCACTGTATTCAAAGGACAGCTTCATTTTCCTGCGGCGTGTATTCTGGTACCATTTCCCGGAACTTTTTCTTTATGGCTTTTGTATCATGGAGAAGAGAATATTTTATTAATTCATCGATATCGCTTTTCAGTTTCTCGCTTATTGCCTGCAAGTAATTTGCTTCATCAGCATGGCGATTGGAACTCAGTACCATAATTTCTCCATGCCTCGTCGGCAAAATATCCTCTCCCTCCGTAATGAGTTCTTCGTAGAGCTTTTCTCCGTCACGTAATCCGGTATAAATGATTTTAATATCAACATCAGGCTCTTTTCCGGAAAGACGGATTAAATCCCTCGCCATGTCAGCTATCTTAACCGGCGTTCCCATTTTCAGGACGAACACTTCTCCGCCCTCCCCCATCGCCGCTGCCTGCAAAATCAGTTGTGTCGATTCTGGAATGGTCATAAA